>Ga0228710_1000495_pt1 | contig 50193 bp, 15 predicted proteins | sample MedpolnodulmetaG_FD_177995 | JGI IMG/M metagenome (GOLD analysis project Ga0228710, IMG submission 177995) | Root nodule microbial communities from Medicago polymorpha collected in Santa Monica, California, United States - pink nodules | ecosystem: Host-associated > Plants > Roots > Nodule... | reverse complement strand
TCAATTACCTCCACACCTTCGACTGATTTTTCCTTCACTTTCCAAAACTTACGAACATGTGCTAATTAAATTTGGGGAAATTAAAATCATGCGCTAGTTAATAGTTATAAGGGAATTATAAGAAAAAACATTAGTTAAATTTGGGGAAATTAAAATTTGGGGAAACAGATGAATTGATGGTGTGTTATTGGCAGCAGAAGAAGAAACAAATGAAGATGAAAAATGGGGTTAAAATTAACGTGACTTAACTCACGCTAGTGCAAATCTCAACGTGAGTTAACTCACACTAATGTAAATCCTATGTAAATCTTTGCGTGACTTAACTCACATAGCATGAGTTAACTCACACAAATTTAACACTAGCGTGAGTCAACTTACACAGATGCGTATTTTGGTCATTTACTTTGACAATGAGCAAATTCATTTGGGTAAAGAGCAGAATTCCTAATTGTTCAATTATTTTTTATATTAGTATAATATAATAAGAATTGATATTTTGACTATATAGCCCATATATATTACAAATTTTTTCTCTCATGGCCCACACATAAAATCACACGTGACACAACAAGTAACAACACAATCTTCATGTTTCTAAATATAAAAAAACAATAGAAAAATGCTACCTAGTGCATCCGGAGCACTAGCTAAAGAAACATGTATAGTAAGAATATCTTGACATTTGTGTAATCAAGTATTAAAAAATGTATAAAATATTGTCCTCAATATAAAATTTAGACACTAGTTTTTTTTTTGACAAGATTTAGACACTAGTTAGCATGACCCAAAACAATAACTTATTATAAGAAAACAAAATTATCACAAAACATGCAATGTTTTTGAGAATATCAACAATTATAAAGGACAATTATGATTTATATTTCTTTTTTCTGATGAAGTAGTTTAGTAACTAAAAATTCATGTCACAATGACATTATCAACTAAGATATGTTCATGAGTCCTACAAATTTATATATAAGGAACGTCCACTATTCAAAATTTCTGGATCCTTTACCGATCAAAGACGCTTATAAATCACTATTAGGTGGATGTGTGGTTAAGGATTCCACTTCCAGTGATTTAGTCTAGAATAAAGTGGTGCCTTTAGAGGTGGCACTTTTTGTTTGGAGACTATTGAAGAACAAATTGCACACAAAGGATAATTTAGTGTGGTGCAGAATAGCCAACTTGATCTCATACTCATGTACGGGTGGTTGCGATGTCAACAAATCAATTCATCTCTTATTTATCGATTGTTCTATTTTGGATATGTTGGTTTGATGTTCTGAATTGACTGGGGATATACACTACTTTTCTCCTAAACGTGTTTAATTATGCTCTTGTGTTTTGTGGTTTACTTGGCAGTTGAAGGAAAAGGTGTTTTTTTTTTATTTGGTGTGTTTGTTTGTGGTCTATATGGAAGGCTCACAATAATTTGGTTTTTCTAATCAGGATGAAACTAACCATTGCATTATTGATTAGGTTAAGCTTCTATCTTAATGGTGGTTCAAGCACCATTCTAAAGGTCTTTGTTATGACTTAAATCAATGGTATGATCACCCAACAGAAAGTCTAGGAAACCTCAACTTTGCCCTTTGAGTTTTATGTGTTTTGTTGAAAATAAATCCCTTTGGAATGTCCTAAATTTTGTATGTTCTTCTTTCTCTTAGAAACCAATATGATTTTGAGCACTCCCCTTATATACAAATTTAGTATGCAATGAACTCGTTGATTTAGTGGGCTATATACGGTGGTGAGGACCACATACTTTGAGGGAGGTTATCTTAGACTTTGGTGCCATTATAGGGACATATTTTCAAACTGTATTGATATTTTTCTAAAACAATGGCGTAAATTTGTCTTAAGACAAGCACAACATTTACCATAACTTAGCATGCCCACACTAGTCACAATGATTCCCCAAATTTTCTATCATGATCCATCATGTTTTCCTTCTAAAATTGGACTTTACTAGCTTCACACTACATTAACTGTGTTAGACGTAATTTATTTATATTTTGGACTGTCCCATGGTCCATAATCTTCGGTATGCACGGCTTGAAGACGCATAGCTCCAACCTAATAGTTTTGAACTTGGAAGTTAGTCGAGGTATCACCTAATAACTCTCAACAGTGATTTTCTTTCTTCAAGCGATTGCGCCGAGGAATGAACTTTGTCTCTCAATTATGAAGAGTGTTAAATACAATATTTTTGGGTTTTGAGCTACTAGAAGTGTATAAAGTAAAAATAAAGAGATAAAAATGCATAAAATAGCTAATTTGATTGATTGTGTGTATCGAATAAAATGTACAAGTTCAGGATATATAGGCAAACAATAATCCTACCTGTCAAAATGATATGCCCTACAAAAATTAGTCTTGCTTGGCTATTTTCGTAGGTAGTGCGTGAGTCTTTACCCAATGAGGGGTACGTGGCACCCCACTTTTGAATTCCAGTCTTCCACTTCTCGGCGTGTACCGTTGCACCTATCCACACACACAAACTTTCCTAAAAACGTGGCTCATATCCACTTTCGGTTAGTGGCGTCGGAAACATGAGGCATGAGTTGATTGCCCAATTGTCCAGTTCCACTGAATTTTAACTAAGACTGATGTCTTCAAGACCTTCGTACTCCTTAGTAGACTCGAGAAAGATTTGACTAATATGTATTTGCTTGTATCTAAGCTTGTCTAACCCGTCATCGACCGAGAGGTATCAACTGTCACTAAATCGCTTGCCGATTTCGGTTAACATGTAATTTATTTTTAGGTATAAATGGTTGGTAAAAACAAAAAGAATAAGTAGGAGGGTGTGACCTAATATGTACAGGCGTGGACTATGGGATCATAGCATGACATGCAAGTGTGGCTCATAGATTATTTATTTGGGAATGTTAACCGGTGCCCCCGGGGCGGGGCATTGGTTAAGGAAGTCAAATGTAGTAATGTTACATTGAAACTTGTGCATTCAAGATCTTGAAGGTATAAAAAGTAACATTTTTAATTTAAAACTTTCTATTTTAACTTCCTTAACCAATGTCTTGGAGACACTACATGACCCTTATTATTTAGTGTCATCGCTAAATCATGCATTAAGGACTTCTCATATTTCTTTATTCTCAATGTCAACACCAACAAAAAGACTAAGCATCGAAGAATACCATAGATAAGAATAATCATATATTCATGGTCGTCTGTTTTCTTTTCAAAAATATTCTTCATGAGCTATAGGCTCTTAATGTATTTGTGTAGTTTATATCTATCTATTGTAATTGATGTGTAATTTTGGTCTTCCAATAATTTTTGGTGCAGGACCATACTTCGGTGAGAGCCAAGAGCATATCTAAGTCCACGTTATAACAACTGGGAAGTGATTATTAATTAAATTAAAGTAACTGAAGGGACCTTAATTATAACATTATTCGTTTGGCTGGGCCTCTTCTCTGGCTTATTTTATGCCCTTTATTCCATGTTATTCAATTCAGTTAGCCGGTCTTAATCATTATCTATATATGTGCTGTTGATTGCCTTCACTATAGAGATGGCAAGAAAGAAACCAAATGTTTATGCGTTGCCAATCAAATTTATATAATTGATTGCTGTCATACCTCACGCTAATCAATTAACTACAACAGTTTAATCATAGCTTCATAGTCAAAAGTAAAAAGAATGGAGGGAGTAATCAAAGAAAGTGCCCAAATAATGCCGCATCTATTTTCTTTTTGTCAAATAGTTTCAGTAGCTGAGATTCACCCGTTTTAAACATGAAGAAGTGGATAATTTGAGATTCGGACTTCAGTCCTTGCATATGACCGTCCTTACAGTCAGGGTCGTTCCTATATAATATGAAGTTCGGTTCTCTTTTTAAAATAGGCCCCCAGTAAAATAATAATGGAATTTTTGTGTAGTTAAGCTTTTATTAAAAAATCAGAATCAATAGAACTTCTAAACATGAAACGAAATAAAAAATTAATAAGTGAAAGAGAGGTGAAATTTACCGAACGGCGTCGTTTGGATTTGTCACTCATCCGTTGTGGGAAAGGAGAAAACGAATAGTATATGCGGAAAAAAAATGATTGTTGTGATTCTTTTAATGAAATAGTTTTTCAAATCGACTAATTATACAAATTGGGGGTGGTTTGATAACATCAAATTTATGTCTAGAAATGAGAATTAGAGTTTAGAAAAAACTCAAACGTGTAGCGACAAAAGAAAAAGAAATAATATATATATATTTTTATTTAGGTGGGGTGAGGATATTAGACTTAATTATTTTTTTTTAGGCTCATAACTTTTAGAGGCTCGACTTGGTTTAGCTGCTTTCGCACCCCCAAGGCTGGGCCTACTTACAGCTACCAACTAATTGAGTTATGTTTCGAGGACTCAACATACATTCTATATTGTCCTTTCAAATTTTTCATAATACTCTTAATTATTTATTATTTAAACTAGTTTATTTATCTACTTACAATAAATTACAAAGGATACATCAATAAAACAATAATTAAGGTTACATTGAATTTTAAGAACAATAGGTAAATAAGAATAATGTTTTTTTTAGCAAATATGACAATTAAAAAGACGCGATATATTTCTATAAGTGGTTTTCACATCTATCAAGTTTTTCGTTTTGTGTTTTTTGCGATTTAGTCGTCTAAGTGCGGCGTTGTGTTGTTCGTTGTCTTGTGTGGCGTTTGATTTTCACGTCTTGTCGCGGTGTTTGTTCAATTCCTATTGAAAGATCTACATCAGTCAATTACAAATTCAACCAATGATTTGGACGTCAACGTTGTAGATCTGGAAGCATGTGTATTTCGGCGACTTAGGTTTTATCATATTATTTGTAGGCATTTTGTCGTTGTATGCTATTAACTTAGGTGCTGTGAGTTTGTTCGCAGATTCACCTTTTACGTTTTTAGCGATGTTTGTATCTGATGTACCCTATCGATCTGAATGAATGAATATCGTTTTGTTTTTGTCAAAAAAAAAAAAGACGGGATATATTTCTATATTGAAACACTTCCCCTCTTGTGACAATTGTTAGCAAGAGTAAAATATCACTACAACATTTTTTACTTTTGGCAACAAAAGTATAGATCATAAGCGTAAAATCGTAGTAAAAAGTAGTAATAGGCAATAATTAGTGTTGCCTGTTTTTTACATTTTGTCCACTCCCCTACGAATAATCGTTGCCTATTCGTTTTAGGCCATGATTTGAAAAGCATGGAAGTAAAAAATGCTGCCTATTTGTAGGCAACGGCTGGAAAAGTGTGGTCGTGAAAAACCATTGTTTTTTTGTTTTAGGCCGCGGTTGTAAAAACAAAAAACTAGAAATGATTCAAACAACCCCTCAATCTTTTTAGAAGATCAATCTATCCACCAGGATCAAATGATAAATGTAAGGAAATAATTTGTATTCCTGAGGAGAAGAAAAAAAAGGAAATAATATGTACATAATCAACCTCTGCATTCCTTAAAAAAATAACCTGCATAGTTTGTATAAAAACTTTCCACTTGTATTGTACATGTCATTTGTATGAAGGCGGGGTGGTAGGAAATTGAACATTATTATGTAGATCAATTGTAAATAAAATTTTAAAGGGCAAAGTGAAAATTCCTAATTAACCAACTCCAAATCATTCTTTCAAGAAAACAAACATTTTATTTGAGTTTAAAGAAGTTGGGTGTATAGAAAATATGTGTTGCAGTCCGAAACTCCAAAGAAGTTAAGGCTTTATTTGGGAGTTTGGAGGGAAGAGAAGAAAAGACTTTGGGGGTGAGAAATATAGGGGAATTTTTTTTTACATTTGTTAAAAAAAATATTTTTTTATAGAGTAATAAATTAATCTTATGATTAATATATTTTTATTTTTTAGAATATTATAACATAAATTAAATTTGAAGAATTCATATAAATCCTCCCAAATCACCCAAAACCCTCATTCAAATTCAATACAATTTTTTAGTTCCCTAAATAAGAAGGGTTTTATATTTTGAAGAAAAATAAACCTCCAAAACACTCTTATCCCAATGTTATCTATTTCTTTCCCTTACTCTTTCCTTTTTTCCAAACCCTACCATCATTTCCCCTTCAAACTCGCAAAAACAAAACCTATCTGTACAAATCATATGATATATTAATAGTGTTTTGACTTCGTTTTGAAAAGATCTTGGAATTTTTATATTAAAGTCCAAACCATATATAGAACATCTACACCACATTGTGCCTAAATAATATGTACATTTAACACCATATGGTGTGACTAAAAAATGCAAACCTCCACACTTGAGTAGGGAAGGAACTCCACTAGCTGACCTATGAAGATGATGGAGGGTCTCTTCATGTTAATCCAGCTCATTCATTCATGCTGATGCTTATAGTTTATTTGATACATGACAATTCTATATTTCAATGTGCGCTAAGCAAAACTAAGCCAGTGGCGTTTTTGTGAAAAGCTAATAAAGTTCAATAAATTATTATTATTTTTATTTTTGTTGAAGAAAAAATTATTCTAATTTCTATCCACCAAAATAAGATGAGAACCTAGGCTAAGACATGATACAAAGTTATTATTTTGTAGTCACGAAGTTAAACTAGAGAAATACTCAATGTAATTTGGACATGGATTAGGATTAGTGCTTCGTGTATCCAAGCCTTACACCAATAGCAGTTCCCTTTAGCTAAAGCTACGATACACATGATAATTAAGATGAGAAAGGTTGAATTGAACTTTGACTCATTTCAAGTTTTTCTCAAGCCTTAATCAAAAAACAAAAAGTTGTATTATTCTTATTTTGGTAGATAGACGAAATGACAATAGTCATCAATGGAGGAGCCGCGATTCAAACTTGGTTACAACATTCGGCCTTGCAATTACGACATTTTTATCGGTTGAGCTAGGATTTGCGAATAAAATTGTGTCATTTTATTATCCCAAAAACCTTTTTGTTTTTAAGAGCCACATCTAGAAGAGAAAAAAAAAACTTACACCTGAGTAAGCACCACATTGGAACACGACTAGGGGACTCGACTATGTTTGAGAGTTAAGAACAAAAGGAATGGAAGAGCTTAGAGAGGGGAAGAAGGGGAAGATGAAGAGAGGGAAATGCTTCACCTATTAAGAAAGCATTTTTGTAGAGGATGAAAGGAAAATACTTATAACTATCAATTTCTTTAATTTGAAAGTAAAGAGACGAGGAAGTATAAGGTTGTTGCAAAGTGGACAAGGTGCAAAGCTTGACCACACAATTCATCATACTTCCGTATATATTTCAAAACTCACATAAAAATGTATTTTCACAAAAGATGAAGAATGTGAAAGAAAAGCCACGTCTTAAGCTAGCCCAGTAAAGGCATATCATAAAACACGGTTTACTCTGTCCTAACAATTAAGGGTAAACTCCTGAAGCATAAATAAAAGGAACAAATTTTCATGCAAGTCTTAAAATGCTTAAATAAGACATAAATATAAATATCAACAAGTACACCAAACCAGTCATGCTACTATACTATAAAATACTCAAAATCAATTGTCTTGGAATAACACACAACTAAACTATGTCTAGAGAGAAGTTTCCCCTCCCAACCAGACTTCAAGATCATTAAACCAGAACAGGCTAACATATCATGAAGCAAGCATCAAGCAAGATGCACAGCTCTTCTCCTGCATATGCTCCTACTTAGAACTCTGTCTCGGCTTTTGGCGCTTCCTCTTCAACCTCCTCATGTGCTTCTTCTTCTTCTTCCACTGATACATAACATCATTGAGTCAGACTACATGCAAAGAATTAAAAAAACTCAAGACCACAACCTGAATAGGAAAAATATAGTAACATCATCTGCCAAGCATGATACTGTGAGTCTGTGACGAGGCAATGTTCACGGCTTATGCACACAAACTTTTGCCACAACTGCACTAAAAAAGGCTATCATGAAGGTTATATTTTTCTGCACTAGCTTCTATACTGTTAGCCCTACTTAAAAACCACAAAAATGCTAACTCAAACAGAAATGCAGCATCATTAATTTAATCTTCTCAACAACATTGCATACAATCAGGCCCTTTGGGCCTGTGACAACATGACGTTCTATAAGTACAAGACATAAGGTTCAGCCAAACCATAGTATTATTCAAGAATGTTTCAACATGATTACATTAATAATTCTATATGTTACTGAAAGATTAAACCTAACTTCATTCCTTAAGAAATTACATAATTACATCAGCATCTTAATGGCACACTTCACCATAACATGTACAGTGGGAAATAAGAATAACACCTAATGCTGGTAGCATAACAGTTGATGGTTGATGGATTTAACAGAAATTAACATTAGTTATATATGGCAGGTCATCCAGTCACATATAATTCATAAAGTGAACAAACCAATTTTAAATTCATTTGCCCTTTATTCCATATCAAGGCATCTAAAATTAAAGTACAAGATCAATTGCTGAAAGTTAAAACTAAAATCAAACCATCTGCAATTGGGCGTGTCAAATTATAATATTTTTAAATGATTTACTTTTAAATTTTAATCATTTTTGTATTCTAAAATAATGAGTTGCAATCTATCATTAAAACTAAAAAAAACATATCAAATCGATGTAGGAATAAATTTATAGTAAAAAAAGTATACGTAATCCTAAAAATTCATCAAATTGACTAAAACCACTGATGACAACAAATCAAAACAATTATGCTTGTACCATTTATCAACGAAAAACCATTCTCTATATAAACTCATATGCCTCGTCGAGGAGACCAACACGACTATAGATATAAGACCACACATGAATAATGTAACAAGATGATCCCTACTCAATTTAATCGAATATTTGGACTCTTTCGTCTACTAGCCTGGAATGGCTACAAGCAGATCAAACACAAATAAAAGTAACATAGTTGGGTTTGACCCTTGATAGTAGCATCTTCTCGAAGAGAAAAAGTGATTCTTTTCCATTCCCGTGCATCCCACTTGCAAATATCTTGTGCTCCAAGCAATATCTTTCATAGGCATTATATCGAAGACATTCCTTGAAAGACTCAAATCACCGCATTTGGCATACATGTATTCTAGAGCTATTGTTCTTGTCAAGTCCCAAACTTTCAAATGCCTGAAGACATAGCAATGTATCACCTTGCCCATTCTCAAGCTTCCTGAAAGAGAACAAGCTGGTAAGATACTACTAATTGTTATTTCATTGGGTTTAAATCCTATATTTTACATCTTTCTAAGCATCTCCAATGCCTCCTTTATTCGCCCGTTCTCCACGCATCCACCAATAACAACGTTCTATGTAGCTTCACCTGCTTTGACTCCACTCTCATTTGAGAAAACAGGGAAACACCCTGCTCGTATTCTTTGTTTGTAAAGTATGCCATTAAAACTCCAGTCTAGGACACAACATCTTGATTAGGCATCAAATTAAATACTGTTTGAGCTTCTCTTACACATAAACATTTTGCACACAAGTTCACCACAAACAAACACATTTTCTACCATCCCACGTCTCACCGCAAATCCATGAATTTTTTTACTTGATTTCAAATCTTTCAAATCCTAGCACGCAGACAAGATTCTCGCTATAGTCCTTGGATTTGGTTTCACCCGATTCCATTCCATTTCGCGAAAAATATTATGACCCTGCAAGGGAAATCCACTGTTAGCATAGCACGGAGACAATGAGTTCCAAGTAACCACATCTCTAACAACCAAATCTCGCACCCTCAACGCATTTACATTTACCACAAGCATGAATCAATGCATTGCCCATGAAAACATCAGACAATACCCCACACTGGGTCGCATCATCACAAACTTCCTTAACTTTGAAGGCATCACCAAGGACACAGAGCTGACGGGTTTGACCCCACGTGCCCGTAAGGAAGCATAGATGTTAATGGCCACATTTGGAAGAGCATGAGTGGTTAAAGTAGTGAGGTCTGATTGAGGAATATTATCAAACAGTTGGCGAGCACGCTTGAAATCTCTCACGTTCAAGGCAGCCTTGCTTCAGTAGAGTTTTCTCCTTTACCGCGTTTTTATCGAACTCCCTTGTATGATTTCCTTGCAAACACAAGATGTGCTCAATTGTCAAAAACTAGAATACAAAATAAAACAACAACTAAAAAATCTACAATGAAATTTTCAACAAAATCTACTAGTTCACTTCTCCAACACAAAACAATTGGCTAAATTCTGACGATGAGATAGCACTCTCCTAAGTGGTATTTGAAGTGAATATCTTCTCATCTCAAATGACACATGCAAAATCACTCTCCTACAATAGAGAAGATATTCACTTCAAATCCCACTTACATGTGCATTTCATCAAATCCCACTTATATTTTAGATTATTTTTTTTATGAACAAACTTAACATCTCTAAAAAAATAACAAACTTAACACATTTTTTTTTAAAGAACTTAACCACTTATTTTCCGAATAGTATCAAAAGATGCTCCATGGATCTCATTTTAAACGACTTACTCTGAAAATGAATATTATTCATATAATATATTTTGATCATATTTTTTTTATTACTTTTCTTGTCCTAAATGTAAATGTAAGAGAAGATTTATTTAGGTTTATTGAATAATTAATGTATATTGACTATAATATTAACTAAATACATTATTGAAAAAAGAATCTTCTCTTATATGTAAACCTTAAGGAATACTATAATTTGTTTTCAATCAGAGAGTTAAATGAATTGATAAAGAACTTAGAAAGGGTATTAAGACCGATATTTAAAAAAGATAAATATACAAAGATAAATGATGACTTTTAATTTTTTTTAATAGATTATTAAACATATTTAAGACTAAAATTAAATTTTACATTACCATACGTGAGTGTGAGAAAATCAATTATGTCAAATAACATGAGACGGATCGAGTATATACCTATTTTTTGAATGATAGTTTTAGGATTTCATGGGAATATTTTTAGATAAACCAAAGAAGATAATGTAGATTGAAGGGTCCTTAAAACCAACGTGGCAAGTGTTCGTTGGATTTGGAAAGAACAACATGTGAAGCAGAATCAAAAGAGTTAACGAATTCAACTTCTAAGATGATATTTGACACAACTACAACAACATCATCTACAATGTTCCATTCGACATGTCTAAACCTTTTCTAACTCCATTAGTACACTAAGATTTTACTTCACCCATATTCAATATTCCCCATGTCCACTCTTGTACAATTCTCAATCAAATTTTTACACTTTAAACCAAATGATAGCATATACAAGTCACAACCCACCTTTTCTTTCTCCAATTTAGACCCAAAGTTTACTTCTTTCCATCTGGGTAGTTTCAAGTTGAGAGCATGCAGGGAGAGGTGCTCTTTTTTGGGAGGTGCAGTGTTTATAAATGGGGGTGTGTGGGAAGAAAAAGGGTGCAAGAAGGAAAAGAGAGTGGTTTTGGTGAAAAATAATAAAGGGTTTGGATTCAATAATGGTGGTGATGGAAGAGATGATGGTAGCACTGCTAGGATTTTGGGAAATCTTGCTCTGGCTGTTGGGTTGACTTATCTCTCAATGACTGGACAACTTGGCTGGATCATTGATGCTATTGTTTCCATTTGGGTACTCTCTTTCTCTTGGTTTGCTTTTATTGCCTCATTTGGTTTATACTTTAATTTTGATGTGTTGTTGTCAGGGTAATTATATATGTCAATTTAGAAATAGTATTATAAATAAAGTCGAATGTTTTTAATGATCTGACGATTACGTTTGATTTATGTATAGAAAATCTTTACACTGACAGTGTGTATGAATTAAATTTAGTTTAATAAGGCTATAGTTTTCTTGAAGTATTGTTAGTTTGCATATCAATTGTTCTGTTTATGCTGTATTAATTATTATATACTTCAAGTCCATCTTGTGTTTAAGTAAACTATATGAGCTGAGTGATTTAGTCTATGTTTAAGCAATTTTGTTGAATATGGCATTGCAGTGAATTTTTTTTATATCTTTGTTGAGTAATTAATCTGGAATAGTTTCCCAGAACCCTTGTGTTAATCAGCATCTAAGGTCTTAAACTCATCTTGTTGATATTAAATTACAATTGCGGTTGTATTGCGGATTGGTGCGGACCAGTTGTAACTAGTCGGTAGTTGGTCCTCAATCACCGCATGTATACGGTTAAAATTAAGAATCTTTAGATATTCCTTTAATTGTACAACTTCCAAGATCGATTATTATTACTGGTAGAGTATACAACTTCCTAGGCTAGTGCTTAAGCATTCAATGTATTTATTGTTAAACCATTATAAATACAAGGTGTGTGATCTCATTATAGACACACATAATTTACACGGATTACTGAATTTTACATATACCCTGATGTTACCCCATTAAAATAAATTTATGGATAGATAGGCCTTTACTTATTCACTTTAAAGACAATATTTTTTGTTAAATGCTTTACAAATGCAAGGTAAGACGCGTCTATGATAGGGTCATATGATGGTATGAGACATGACCTGAAAAAGGTTTTTATTGAATACGAGACATTCATCCTTGCCTTACAAGTCATTTTTGTACGGTTGAATTAGGCTCAACCTAAAATTTAAGAGGTAGCAATCAGCAACCTGACTGTTGTGTTAACGTTCATCCTCTTGCTATCATCTTGCAACAAGATAGATTAATAGCAGATAAGCAGAAAAAACAAATATGAGCCAATCAAATAGGTTTACCTTTTTAAACTCCTTGTAGAATCTTCCCCTATCCTGATTGCGACATTCTTCATTCTTCTAATTGAACTCTGTTATGAATCCAAATCTCACATAATCTATCCAAAGAAGCAAGAAACGAGACAGACATGAGTGTGCCAACTGAATAAAGAATAAGCGAAGAATACTTTTCTATGCTTTTTCATGCAATTAGCTTACTATATATAAATTCTACATTATTAGGCTATTTGTGGTCAAACATGTTAAGTGTTCATCTAGAAAATTGTGATGTAAATTCTTCCTGTTCAATGTAAATAATTTTTCAAAGATTTATCTTTCTATCCCTTAGTTGATAATGTCTTCTAGTAAATGATGTATTCCTCCAAAACTTATACATGTAAATTAAGCATCTAACTTTTTTTAATCCTCTTCTCGTTTTTCTTTATTCCCATGCAGATCTTTGCAGTGTTAGTACCGATAGTAGGTATTGGTGCTTTCCTTTGGTGGGCAGGTCGTGATATAATGAAAGGCACTGTGAGGCTTCTTCATTACTTAATCTGAAAAACTTCTCGCACTTTCGACTTATACACTTTTTAAACGACGGATTATTTTTCTTGTGGTTTATTTTTTAATTAGACATTGTTGTGTCTGTGTTCTATATGCAGTGTCCAAACTGTGGAAATGATTTTCAGGTTTTCAAGTAAGATGTGTTTTATTTACTTTCTAATAAGCTACTTATAGACGATTTATTTCTAAGTAATTCAAACCAGCCATCATTATTTTATATGTATAATTATTTGCTACAGATCCACTTTAAATGAAGAATTGCAGTTGTGCCCATTTTGCGGTCAACCTTTTTCTGGTAAGCTGTGGTTAGACAATTATTCACTGTGTTTTATCATCCATCACTGTTTCATTTGAAAAAAAAATCAAAATATGCAAATTTCTTACTGTTGAAGAACTTTTATTTTGATATCAGTTGATGGTAATGAGTTTGTCAAGGAACCTGTGAATTTTTCAAACCAATCTACAACATTTGGACAAGCATTCGACAATTTCTCGCGTTCTAAAAATGGTAACCTTCACAAGTTAATAGTACATTTTGTTTAAAATTAAATTTCTTCCTTATCTCTTTAATTTTTACTAACCCTTATCTTTGCCAATGATGATGTGTGCCCGTGTTTCGTTTATGGCAGACAAGGATTCTGGTAGAGCAATTGACGTTGACGCTGAAATAAAAGATGCGGATTGAGTCTTCACAGAATATATAACATGTTAGTAAGTATAATAACGTAGAATATTTTTTTCATGCAATATGCAATTGTGTATGGTTTATCTAATATTTTCACTGAATTGCAAGTTTCATAGCAATGTTTAGCAATCAATTGAAGATACAAAATAACAGATTTTTCCTATGCAAACAAAATACCGATGAGAAATATAATATGAAAACAGTTGTTTTCAATTTTTCTTGAATAAAATATTTGAAAACAAGGAATATAATGAACACAATAAGATAATTTTGTAATTAAAGTCAAAATAGAAGATAAAAATAAACAATATTTTCTCAAACTGAACAGACTTGAAATCTTAGGATTCTAGTCCTGAAGCATGCTTTTCTCATTAGTGACATTGTGATTTGAATCTATCATCTCACTGCTCTTGTAAACTCTCCAACGCCCTTGCTTATATAGTTCACTCCTAATGGCTTAATTTGCGAGTAATGTGAAGTGTGAACCAAGCAAAACTATTTTCCTATGAAATCAATTATGAAGAATCTGGAACATGGTTGGAATATCAGTCCATATTTGGATCTTAGTCAATGTTGAGCATGTCCTTAGTATTCAACCAGGGTCGTTTCTGAGATTTTGGTGGCCTAGGGCGAACCTACAATTTGGGTCCTAACCTAACTAATAAATATATATAAACATCAAGAGAAATGCTCTTCTCCCATTTAGAATTGCCCATTTCCGTAAAAAAGTTGAACGTGAGTTAACTCACGTAGGTATATTTTCAACGTGACTTAGACATTTTTCAGCGTGACTTAACTCACGTAGCACATGAGTGAGCAAAAACAAATGGGAGAAGAGCAATTCTCAAACATCAAACTTGATACAAAAAAATTAAGCAACTTTTTATAGGGCCTAATATACCCCTAAAAAAAATTTGGGGCCCAAATTTCATACTTATTTTTTTGGGGCCTAGGGCGGTCGCCCTCTTCGCTTGCCTCAGATACGGCCCTATATTCAACAAATATATTGTTTGTGTTGTTTCTTGATCTAGTAACTGTTTCTCTCTTTTGCCACTAAATTATTTTATTGATATTTGTATTTAATTTTTCAGGGTGACTGCTGAAATCAATTCTCATTCAGTTAAACAGGCGCGCCGTGGCTTGCATTTTCCAGTGCTTAAGGCGCAACGAGTGAAGCACGTTCTAGAGAGAAGAGAGAAGAGTGTAGTGAGCAGATTAATGTATTCTAGAGAGGATAGGAATATAGTGAGCAGAGTAGCATTGCAATTGTAATATAAGTTTTGATAGTGATGTTTCTCTTTCTCATACACACCTTTATTATTTTGGTTTACCAAAACGTATCTTCAATCTTCTTTTCTTGTTACAAAAAACAATATTTGTGGGAATTTAGCTTGTGTCCGTTAGGATAAGCCAGCCTTAACTGTTCTTAAATCTTGATCAACAACTCACGTATGACAAACACATAACTGTTGGGTCACAAAGGGAGCCTTCAACATTGAGAGATAATCGTAGAATAGCTCGAACTATAAAATAAACTGGCATATGGTAACCCAAGAGGTGAGAAGAAAAATGGTAGAGGAGAAGAGTTCATGTATTGACATACCTTATTTGTATATGCTCATTGGTCGAGTAGTTTGGGATTGGTAGATGACAATGACTTTGGCTTAAAGATGGTAGATACAGTTTTGTGCATGTTAAGGACACGCGCACACACACATTCCTGTCACCTTTAGAAACTTTATCCATTAAAGATTTAGATCTTCAAAATGCCAAGGATTGGTTCGGCATTGTTGATTGGTGAAGCCGCATGTCTTGGCTGCGCGGTAACAATGGTGGTGCCATTGTTTGGAGATGAAGTATCGGAAGAACCGTCCTTGCCATCCATATAAATCTTAGAGATTGTCGTCAGTCTTGTTCTGAAGTAGATTTTCTCAGAAAGCCAAAGCCCTTGACCATGGCCTTGCAACCTTACACTCCTTTTTGTCTGTGTGCTTCTGTTTTAGATGTTGCTTGTAATCTTTCCATGATTCAACAAATCGACTTTTTAGATTATTGTTCAAGATTTTTATTGTCGATACTAATTAACATCAATATTTTTAGATGAATAATAATCTTGAACAATTATTATTGTAATTATTCAAGATTATAATTGTCAGTGTACAATTATTTTACAATTATTATTCATCGATGTTATAATAACAATTATTCATCGATGTTATACTAATTAACAGAAGCAACATCTAATAATTGTTCAAGATTATTTATACTAATTAGCTATAAATATCGATGTTACTAACAATATAATTACAAGTCATATAATAGAGAAACATTCATATTTTGTCGATGAACTTAATTAGTATACTATGTTAGTATACAATTATTTTACACTACATCTAATGACGTGAATGCATTTGTAAAATAATTGTACACTGACATAACATACTAATTAAACTTTTTTCCAATTATGCTTGGTTTTTTATGTGTATATATTTTATGACAAATCGACTTAGCATTTTGGTTTTGATTCGTCATTCATTAAATTCACTTACAGAAAAATACAAACAACGTGAAGATTTTTTTTCCATGGTTGAGATTTGTTGCAGAAGATTGTGGATGCATATTCAACATGTTTAACTTTTTAGAAAATAACCTTATACGCATTCTTGGTGATAGTTTATTTGCTAGTTCATTATTGTTCATTGGTATACATATATGTAGATGCCATATATCATAAAAGGTCACTGAAAATATGTTGTGTATGGCTCAAACACAAAACAAGGGAAATGGGCGAAGGAGCTCAGTTAACATTATTTAGATAGTTTTAAATTTATTCCTAATAGTTACAACTTAATGTCACTCTAGTTCTTGGTATTTACAACTACATGTTACAAGAACAAAAAAGAGGAGGATGATAAAAGTGAAGAAAGCTTGGGCCGTGGATGAAATTTAGTAGAAACTATGTAACCTAAGCTAAAACAAAGTACACAAAGTCCCATATCGAAGGACTTCCTCAATACTTGCAAATCAATTTCCAAATGAGTGTAAGCTTTTTCAAGTTCTTCTGGATGAGTATCATTGTCATTATTATCAACATATAGCTCTCTTTCCTCTGGAATGGTCTCTAACATCAACTTGTTGGATCTACGTTTGGTTTTCTTTCTCTTGCCAACCGATATGGTGCTTTTTCTCTTTACATTAAAATCAAAGTTGTTGATTGTGAATGAGTCAATACAACCATCAAGATGGATATGTGAATGTGAGGGATAATCAAATGATCTACACATGTTGGCAATGGTTTAGACAAAGTATTAATGAAGATGTCTTTCAAGTGGTGATTTAAGGCTTCTAGATATAGGTTGTAAAGATAATTGTTAAATGCACATTAATTACGTGGATGAGATAAGATAATTTGATATTGTTAAAAATGCACATTAAATGACTAGCTGGAAAAATCCAAATATGATAAGAGAAAAAATGATTTTTAGATTACGAATTTGTTTATATGTGTTGAAGGCGATTTTCAGACAACAAATAATGAATACTCCCTCCTATTTATAAGAGAAAGTGTAGTCAACAAAAGTTGATGTATTTGAACTGAATTTTTAACCAGATACATCAACTTTTGTTGACCCACCAACTTAATTACTCCACTAACTACAATTAATAAGAGTGTTTTAGTAAATGCTACTAATTTTACCCTTGAAATCAACACAATTAATCATTTCCTTGATAATCGTGCACAAACCTTAAACGACTAATATTGTGAGACGGAGGGAGTAGTAATTAAAATGCAGTAATTGACTCTTTAAAATAAAATAAAAAGATTAAGATAATGAACCGCAATTACATACATTTATTCATTCAGTTGCATACACGCATTTGTCATTAACCATAAACTAAATTATTAGTTTTTAAAATCGATGTCTCATTAAGTGAAAGACAGTTCTGTAGAATTGTTTTGTTATTAACAATGATCTGGAGAAATATGTGTATGTACTTGAATGAATAAATGTAAGTAATTGATTAAATTTTGAGAAAATGTATCTAATTGAATTTATGTGTGTATGTGTAGATACAATTGTAGTTGTTAGCAACCGCAAAATGGATTTTCAGGAAATTCTAGATATTTTTGAAGAAGTTCATATAAGCCAAATTGATGGCGAAGGTTATGATGTATGTTGCAGTAAAAAAAAGCTTTTCTGTAATTGCTGCAAAAGGATGCTAAAAGAAAAAACATCTTTTCAACTTTTTCAGCTCTTTTCAGTTTTTTTTCTTTCTAACTTGATTAAAGAGTCAAAGAATCAATCAAATTTTGACTCACACACCTTAATAGACGACAATTATTATAAGTTAGAATCCATAAACTTGTTTTAATTGAAACTAATACATGATATTAGAATCCAGAAAACTAGATCCAAAAAACAAAAAAAAAAACGGTTAGAACGTACAATTACAAATTCAAATTGTAGGTTTATGTGGTGGTTTGCAGTGGCTGTAGTGCTGTGGTTGTGGACGGGGTGGTTATGGATAATCTGGACTCGGATCTGGGAATGTTTTGGAGGAAGGGAGATGATTAAGAGGGGGTGATAGAAGCTGTTTAGGTAGGAGGTGAATGTTTTAATGGAGTTTTGTGGGTGTTGGTGAGCTCTTGATGTTTTTGTTGTGGGTCATCTCTGTTTTGGATCCATATCTACCGTCGCTAGCTATTGTTGCTTTGGTGTTTGGGTGCTTCGAGTGTGGGTGTAATGATTCCGATTTGCGCCACCGCTCATCCCTGTCGAATGCCTTACAGATTTGTGTTTTGGATTCTAGTGGGCCGATTAATTTCGCTTCTAGATCGGGAGTTAGAGTCTAGTTGCAAGTTTGTTTGGCTGATTAGGGTGTCTCTTCTGGTGGATCGGGGATAAGGGGTACCTAACTGATTTGTTATTGGAGTCCGGTGGGCCGATCGCTTTTGATTCGAGATCGAAAATCAGTTCTTTGATTCAAGTTTGCTTTGGGCTAATTATAGTGTTTTTCTTTGGTGGATCGGGGGTAAAGTGGTGGTGGAAGTCGTATGAGCATTGAAATAAGGCATTTATAGGTGTGGCTCGACTATGGTGATGAGAAGAGGATGTTTGATTTAAAGGGGTTTTTGTTGGGGATAGTACTCTGCGATGGGTGTTTATGGATTTCATTATCAGGGATTGCTCGCGATGGAGTTGATTTAGGGGGGTGAAGTTGGTTTTGGTGATTGTTGAAGGTAGGTCTTTGTTATGTGATGTATGTTTGAGTGTTGTTTATGGCGTTTCTTTTAGGTGTTTCACCTATATACGACACCTTTGTTTTGTAGTCCCTGTCAGTCTCTGTTCGTATTGAGCAAATATTTGGTTTTAAATAAATTTTGTCGTTCAAAAAAAAAAAGGAAGCATAATCTCTAAATACATACCTCTAAGCTGAAAGCAGAAAAGAACCAAGAATCTTTATCACTTCTTATATGGAGAACAAAGTATGAAGAAACTTTAAAGTGGGAATGGACAGAAATCGAAGAAGTTTAATGATGATTAGGTTTTAATTTAGGGAGAAGGAGAAATATGGGGTTGAAGTGAAGGGAATGGAAGAAGGAAATATCAGGGGGAAGGAGAAATATGAGGTTGAAGTGAAGTGAAAGGAAGAAGAAAATATGAGATTGAAGAGAGCTGAGAGGTGTTGGTCGCACAAAATTATTGTTTGTTTAGTCCAAGAGTGTCTACTCAATATGAAGGTACATTATTAAAACAACCGTTCATTTAATTCCAATTAAAATATGTTTTTTTTTTCCTTTTCAGCAGGTTGAGAACTAGCAAGTGGCTTTAATAGATCAATCTGTGCGTGGTACAAAAAATTGTGTCTTGTGTAGCGTAAATGCCACCACCACGAACAATGTGAAACTTGCAACTTTTGGGGTGTCACTCAAAATGCAAATTCTACTACTTTTTCAATTACTTTCAATCCATTACACGGTTTAGAAACAATCCACGACTTAGAAACAAGTTAACATAATATGATTTCACCATATATCACCATTAAATTAACTTAAATTTGAAAAATTAACAATAGATTGAAAATCCTAAATTGGGAGAAATTGCAAAACACGGGATATAAATCTCAACGTTACATTTATTTTTGAAAGAAAATCTCAACGTTACATGACTAACCATATAATAGACAATCATATTCTCTATATTATGCTTGGCTTTTTGTGCAATCACCTTAGCAATTTGGTTTCATGTCAAATTAATCATTCATCAAATTGATTTAAAAAAAAAACACTCTAAATTAAGATAACATAAAAAATTTCTTAACTTCAGCATAACTCACCCATTGAAGTAATCTAATGATATCGTGACCGTTAAATTGGTTTAATGAACAAGATTTGTTGCAGAAGATCAGGGTTGTATATTCGAACTATAGAGTCTGTTTGTTTCCAATCATTTTGTAAAAAACTATATTTTATTAAAAAAATCACTTGTCTTGTCTTTTTTAAGTGTTTGTTTATGATTTTTTTTTTAAAATCCATTTATAAAAAAAAAAATCTATTTTGACTATAAAATAAATAGCTATTAGAATTAGCTTTTCCAAAAATCTATTTTTTTTCAAAAACAAAGAGGTGTTACACATGTACAAATTAAAACTCATTTTTTTTAATGATTTTTATGGGTAGTAAACAAATAAATAACTTTAGAGTTTATACTCTAAATAATCTCTGGATTCTTCTAACATAATCTTTTTTCTTTTTTTTTTAAAATTGAAACAAACGCAATCACGACATAAATCGTAGGGAAGCAAAAGTAAGAAAGTTGTTGAACGTTAAAAACCAATTTCGGCAAGCTAATATATCAGCAGCCGGGGTTGTATCCCACAAAAAGTTACAACTTATTACCAAGAGACAATGATACATAACAGCAATAGAATTCTAAAAGCTGTAATTAGTCCTCAACCATACTTTAAGTGCTATGCAAACAACACTAATAAAATTGCCCAAAACTGGCTTCTCTTCACAAAATCTCAGGCCTTGCTTGGTTCTCCAACCTTCTGCGGTAAGACATGACAAAGAGCTTATAAGAAAATTCAATGCTTATTTTAAAGGTAATGCTAGATAGTTGATGCATGTTGGTCAGTCCAATTTGTTGCATAAGACTGTTGATGCATGTTCAATTTGTTTTAAATTTTTACAGAAGTATAGTTTATTTGTTAGTCAGTTCATTGGTAAATGACAAAATTTATATGTCTTGACCTTGATAAAACATACATGTAGATGCCATAGGCCAGGGAAGGTCACCAAATATATGTTGTGCATGGCTCATATGCACAAAAAATGACAAGGGGTGAGAGAGATGAATTAACGTAGTGTTGCAAAGCTCCCTTCGCCCCTGCCCTTATGGTTGGTCGAAACTTGTGTTCGACCTAAATGTTTGTTATGGAAGGAGAGAACCCCACAGTGCATTTCATTGTTATTATTGTAATATGGACAGTAGTATCATTTTTTTTCTTCTTCTTGTAACACCGTAAATTCTAATGCACTCAAGTAATATACATAACTATAATGGCTTTGCAGTCGTAGAAGTAGGCTCATTCGGCCGAACAATGTAAACAAACAACTGTGTTTCTTTATTCTTCTTTTAGCGGTTATTGTTCTAACAATTGGTATTAGATGGAGATTAACTAACCCATTTGGGGTTGGCCTAGTGATTGGCTTGGGATCTTGGAGTTTGCTCCTTCAAAGGTCTCAGGTTCGATTCTCTCTAGTGTCAATTTCGATGGGCTAAGTCCATACAGAGCTTGCTCTGACTTTAAACGGGCCCCCCGCAAATGGGCGGTGGGATTGGTCCTTGGATCGGATACCAAGTTTTCAAAAAAAAAAAAAAAAAGATGGAGATTAACTCTGGCGCAAAATTCGAGTTGACAAGGTTCAACGAAATAGGTAATTTTGGATTATGGCAAATGACTCAATAAAGTTTACAAAATAAATGGAGTACATGATTGCTCTCTTGTACGTTGCATAGAGCGCCGTAAGATCAAGTCACCAGAAATATATGGTATGAATACTTTGTAGCTTATGCACTGGTTTCCAGTTCTGAAGGTACGTCCACCTTTCAAAGGACTATAGCTAGTCAGGAGAAAAATAAATGAATGAGTGCTTTGTTGGAGGTGATGGAGTTTTTGAAGAAAAATCATACATGAGAGCTTATTCAACTTCCTAAATCAAAAAGAGTTATCAGTTGCATGTAGGTGTGCAAGAGAAAACCATATGTAAAGAAAAAGAAGAGAAAAAGTTCTACATTCATCTTGTAGCAAAGGGGTACTCAAAACAGAAATGAGATTTCCTCTGTGGTCATCGACCATACTTCTATTAGGACAATGTTAGTAAGCCAAAAAAATGCATTTAGAGTAGGTAGATGTGAAGACATGATTTCTTCATGTCAATCTAAATAAGCAAATTTACAAAATCAAATCTGACTAATTTTCTAAAAATCTCTAAAATATTTCAAAATATCTCTGAAACCATAAAATATCAAATTTGTCCAACTATCTAAAAATTTATTATTAAATGCATCACTGCCATTATTTATATAGTTTTAAATTTATTCACAATATTTACAACTTATTGTCATTCTAATTCCGATTATTACAACTACATATGTTACAATCCCCTAAAAAGAATCTACATAAATTACAAGAACAAGAAAGAAGATGATGATAAAAGTGAAGAAGGTTTGGGTCGTGGGTGAAATTTAGTAGAAACCATGTACCCTAAGCTAAAGCATAGCACACAAAGTCCCATATCGAAGGACTTTCTCAGTACTTGCAAATCAATTTCCAAATGGATGTAAGCTTTTTCAATTTCTCCTGGATGAGTATCATTGTCATTATTATCAACATATAGTTCTCTTTCCTCTGGAATGGTCTCCAACATCATTCGGTTGGTCCTGCGTTTGGTTTTCTTGGTCTTGCCAACAGACATGGTGCTTTCTCTCATTGAAATCAGTTCATCAAAATCAAAGTTGGTGATTGTGAATGAGTGAATATAGCCATTGGAATGGGTCAATATAATCAACAGATCTAAGCATGTTTGCAATGATTTGTGGAATGGATTTAGACAAAGTACTAATGAAGGTGTCTCTCAAGTGGTAAGTTATGACCTCTATTTATAGGTCGCAAAGATGATTGTTGCATGCACATTAACGACGTGGATGAGATAAGTTTTGATTTAGTTTAAAATGACTAATTAAAGAATAAGGATAGAGTCAATTATCATATGAACTATTTAAAGATATTCCACAAAATGACCAGCTGAAAAAACCCGAATAGGATAAGGAAAAAAATAATTTCATATTTTATTACAAATTTGTTTATAGGTCTATATCACTACTTTGAATATAACAGCCTCAACAATGTGAAACTTGGAACTTTTGGGGTGTCAATCAAAATACAAAATTTACTACATTTTCAATTACTTTCAATCCATTACACGGCTGAGAAACAAGTTAACGTATTATGATTTCACCATATATCACCATTAAATTAACTTATAATTTGAAAAATGAACAATGAATTGAAAATCCTAAAATGGGAAAAATAGCAAAACACGGGATAGAAATCTCGACGTTACTATCAATAGAGAAACAATCATATTTTATATATTCTGCTTGGCTTATTGTGCTTATGATACATGGTTAATCACCTTAGCATTTTGGTTTCATGTCAGATTAATCATTAAGCTAATTGATTTACAAAAAAAAACACTTAAAATTAAGACAACAAAGATTTTCTTTACTTCAGCATAACTCACCCATTGAATTAATCTAATGATATCGTGACCATAAAATTGACTCCACTGTCAAGTTGTTTAGCTTTTTTTTTTCTTTTTTCTTTCCTTTCTTTCTGCTTCTAAAATCATGACATGAATCACAGGGAAGCAAGCAAGAACGTTTTAAAAACCAATTTCGGCAAGCTAATTTATCAGCAGCCGCGGTTGTATCCCACAAAATGTTACAACTTATTACCAAGAGACAATAATACATAACAATAGAATTCTAAAAGCTGTAATTAGTCCTAAACCATACTTTTAAGTGCTACGCAAACAACATAAATAAAATTGCCCAAAACTGGCTTCTCTTCACAAAAGATAAAAATCACAACCCGGACAGCAACTTCATAGCAGTTGTTGTTTAAATCTCAGGCCTTGCTTGGTTCTGCAACCTTCTGCAGTAAGACATGACAGAGTTCATATGAAAATTTCATACTTATTTAAAATCCTAAAAATTATACCCAAAAATAAAATAAAATTTGTTAATGATACATAAATAGCATAAGCATGTAATCATATTTTGCATATTTGGCTGTATTTAAGCACTTAATACAAGGAATGCTTTGGTTGCTACTACACAATCCTAAAAATTAAAATCAAGAGCTTTATAAAGTAAAATCAAGGTAACAAGGTAGAGTACGTTCTTTGTAAGAAACAATCATAGAATTCATTGAATTTCCTATAAGGTAATCTTGCGTACCTCTTCCTTCTTGCCACCAGTGAAGAACTTGTAACCACCGTAGAAGAGTAAAGCCCATCCAGTCAAAGAAGCAATCACAAACTGTAACAACAAAAGACTTGGTGAAACATTCAATATTTTAGTATGACTAAATATTAACAAAAACATGTTTATGATGTCATGAGGCAATCTAAATGTTTACAAGTTGCATTACTCAACCTTCTTCCTTGGTATAGTAGTTCAATGGCTAATCAGTTATCTAAACATCACTTGAAAAAGATAGTTTATGTTGTTCACTATCTGTGCGTATGCATAATTATATCAGGAGTATACAGGTGTGTACTGTTCTCAAGTTCCCTTAAGGGCCTGTTTGTTTAAGATTAAAATAAAAGTGATTTTCAGAGAGACTGCTTTCAAATGTATGTCTTCATCAATAAGCCATTAAGAAGTTGCTCACGCTCAAAGAGGATATTATCACAGCAGAATATTATTGTCAATACTAAAATGTCTCAGAATAAAAATGTGGTTAATCTGTTAGAGATCTTAAACTAGAAAGAGAGATTCTAAAAACCACAAGTTACTCACATGTTCTTCTTTCCACTTAGATGGAGAAAGTGGATCCTGCCAAATGTTCACCTTTGGAGTTCCATGAGGATCTACAATACAACATGTCAAATTAATATATGCAAGTAAATAATCAAGAAAGAAGAGGAAATATTTCACATCATCAATCATTCTACTAGCCTCACCAATGGTTCGAATGTCAATATTAACCCATTTTAAGCATATAAGTTCCATTTCCATAGCCTAAGAGAACACAATATGCAAATTTCCAATCGTAGTATGTACCTTCCTTCTGGTTGGTTGCATTGTAGATCAATCTATATTAATAAAATAAAATGTCTAAAAGAGACCACAAAATAGAGCCTAAATTGCAACGCCTTTACTAAAACACCACATATCATTAAATTGGATGAGTCTAACACTCCATTTTTCTCTCCTAGCCCGCAGCTAGGCTCACACTCAAAAGTCAAACACAAAACATCCTACCAGAAGTTAAGATGCAACAACTACACAATGATGATTTTGGGTCTTCATTATTCGCATATACTTAGAGATTGCCCAGAAGTTATGTATGTTAACACAAAATGACATTATGTAAGCAATGAGTCATCTGGAGTAGCATATGAAAACAACTTACAGACATCATAAATTTATTTTTCATAAGCTCTTCAAAAATGTTATTCTAAACAACCCAATATAAGCAAAATCTCTAGAAATGACTTAAAAATTCATTTTTCCACAATAACTTAGAGTAATGACTCAATTTGGTCCCTCAAAATTTTCTAACAACCCAATTTAATCTCTACAAAAAATAATACTCAAATTAGTCATCAACAACTGTATACGGATAACAAATTAGTCTCCAACTCACTATAACATAAAGACTAATTTGTCCCCGATTAGAAAATGTTAGATCCTAGTTTGGTATTATTTTTCTTCGGGACTAGATTGAACCGTCAAGGACAGAGTTAAGTATTGACTATAATTTATTTTACAACATCATCCATCTACACAAACAAACATTGAATCTAAGAATCATGTTGACAAATCTCACACTAAAATGATAAGATTAAAGAAGATCAAATTGAAATTAACAAACTAATAATGAAATGCCCATTTTACCATTTGAACAAATGTGAGTGAAAGATTTGAAATTTAGAGTAATGACGGAAAAGGCTTTGAAGGAATACCGGAGGAGCCAGCCATGCCGCGGCGATGAACGAGTGAAGCGGATTTGGGTGAGGAGAGCCGTCCGATGTTCATTGCTTGCCGAGCTACCGCTGTCCACGCCGCCATGATTGATTGATCGATAGATTCTCACTTTTTTTTTCTCAGCTTCGTAATAACAAGTTCTAGTTCTAGGAAGAAAGAAAGAGAGAAATACTAATACGTGTTCACAACACCGTTTATATTTATGTTGTCTAAAAAATTGTGTCAATTTGGGGTCCATACATAGTTAGAAATTTTGTCTAAAAAAACTGTGTCAATTTATTTTTTAGAGATTAAAAATTAATGTTTTGTAATAAATATTTACTATTTATAAAATCCTTAACATGTCATAAGTTAGCATGACCCATAATTAAACAATAGTACTTCTTTGGTTTTAATACTAAAACAATAGCCCTTCAATAAAATATGTCAAAGATTACTAAAAAAAATATGTTGAAGATAACACAAATTCAACGTCGCTACAACTAAAAAGGGAGAATTTGCAATTAAATTGACATTTTCTTTTTCTTGGTTAAGTAGCTTAGTAGATAGAAATTCATATTTTTATTTGTAAGATGAAGAAAGATTCGAACCCCGACACATACATATATCAAAACAATTTTTCTACCAACTGAGTTAGGTTTACAAGAGGTTTTTTTTTTGCTTTGATGTTTCTATACGAGCTCTATAGAAGGATAAAAATAAATTGTTCTTTTTTCCTAGAGTCATCCATCGAGAAAGTTTATCTACTCAAATTTTTATTATAGTATACACATTGTGTTCATATTGAGTTGGCTAAACCAAGTGCATCTTATAACTATTGAAGGAAAATTACAAATCCTCATTTGGAGAAAACCTCCAACTGATACATGCAAAGTTAATATTGATGCTTCGTTTATTTCTTCTAATCGTAGCACTTCCATTAGAGTTATTATTGGGGGTGAGTTTGATAAAATGATTTAATATTTCCATTCCAAATTTACTTTCATCAACGCGCGCGTTAACAACTTAAACAACAACTTTGAACTATGAAATCCATCTTGCTCGTAATTTGCCCCTCAAAGATGTTATTTTTGAGATTGATTCTTCGACACTGGATTCATTTGTTCGGGATTGCTCACTCCTCCTCCCTTTAGTGCCTTCTTGATGAGGCTATGCAGCTTCTTAGACTCTAAGATTGAAAACCTATGATCCAACTTATCAAACTTGGACTCCAATAAATGTGCTGATTTTATTGATTTTTTAGGTGAATTAAGATCTTCTCTATTTGTTAAAAGTAAATGGACAGTACTATTTAGTGGATCCTACCATTAAGTGAGTCATACTATTATATTATTTTCAAACTTTTTTGTCTCTTTAAGTCATAAGACTTTGTGTCTTTTTTAACTTTCTAGCCCTTTATTGGATTCTTTGCTTTTTATTGATTATAAGACCTGATGTAGTCCTCTTGTTTATTGTTAATTAAATTTCATTCCTACCAAAAAAAACTAAGCTAGGAATTTATTGCACAAAAAATAGTTATGGGAATGTCAAAAACCTATCAAACATGGTATGTACATTGGAAGTGCTAAGGATGAAGTTAGATTGAATAGACTTTAGATACAAAAACTGCCTATGAACCATGTGCTATGAATCAAGTGGTTAGTTAGATTAATCGGTAGCACCTAAGTTCTTCCATAGCTAAAATTATATTAACTTGACTTTATTTACCTCTCTACTTATCTTCAAATTACTCAAACTCGAGAAAATTAAAAAAACACAGCACATTCTTAGCCTCTTCTAAAACTTACAAATGACACAATGTTAAAAACGCGGATTTTGGTCCACAAAATCCAACACTCTCCGTTTGTCATAACGTAACAATGTAAACTTTACAAGGATCCAAGTTAGCTATTTTTTATTTCAAATATTTTACAACTATATCCCTTCATATTTAAGTTGGAATGTATGTTAATATGAAATTCAAAAGAAAAACATGTATTTTCCACACAAAAACACAAACTTAATGTTTTATACTTTGTTTTATGGTAAGGAAAATTCTATGGTGAAGTCGTGAAAATGACTTTTCTGATGAAGTTAACACTATAACATCAAAATTGTAGCGAGTAACACTCCACTGTTTGTACAGTGGCATCAAAAGTTCAGTCCCCATAGTATCATCAATTCATCAGATTAACAAGACTACACTTAATCTAATTTTATCCTACCTTGTTTTAAGTGTAACACCCTACAAAGTGTAACACTCAAGACTATCATATAATATCATCAAATTTGTTTGCATGTTAAAGATGCCAACGATAAAATAGTACATGTAAGTCCAAGATGTTGCAAGCATTACTAGATGAATTACTATGGATCATTAATTAGTAATCAACAATTTAAAAATAAATTAAACATTAAAATTAAAATTAACTTTTTCAAAAAAGTCAGTTTCTTGACTGCACCGTAGAAGCTCCCGTATGTTAACCCTACTTTATTTTCTCATAATTTCATGTTATTTTTCATAATTACATAAAATTATATTAAACAACCTTACTTGAATAATTTAGTGAAAGTCAATAATAATCTCTCTGTATACAAGCTGCTTATGAAGTCTTTGTTTTCATTCAAAACCAAAAAGTCAACTTCCATTGCCTCTTGCTATATTGTAATTGTTTTGACAATGTAAAAGATGCTAAATACAATTCAAACTATTCATCTTACTCACGTTCATGTTAAAATCAGTAGAAAAATAACAACTAGGTGAGTTTTCTATTAGCAAAATGAGTGTATATAAGGTGAGGCTACATTGATCTTTCATTGTATCTATCAAACAAGAGAAAATCATCATGGATTTCTCAAGTAACAACAAATGCTTAATGTTTGTTTTGTTTTTATTTTTATTTGCATCATCATGTGTAATGTGTATTAATGTTGATACTCAAACATGCACCAACCGTAAGAGCCGTTGTTTTCTCAAGAAACTACCTTGCCCCGCTCAATGTCCTTCAAGATCACCAGCTAACCCAAGGGAAAAAGTTTGCTATCTTGATTGTGATTCTCCTATGTGCAAAACTCAGTGCAAAAGTAAGATTATTTATGTTCAATACTTGACGCATTTGCATATATATTATTTCCTTTAGCGTTTTCTTGTGATAAATTTAATAAGGTTGGCCTAGTGAGAGCATGTTAGTTTTGCAAATGTGGAGAATATATACAAAGATACTTGCTACTGAGAGGTCTCTCGTTTGATTTCTTGTGAAAAATAAATTTCATTAAAAATGATCTTATCTTTAATGTTCCTACCGATCTCAAATAGGATTATTTCTGATAAGAAACGTGTGAATTTCATACAAGAAAAACATATTGTTTTGTGCTTATATTTTTCTTTTGTTTATAATGTGATATAACAAGTGTTCATTATATATTTGATGTGAATAGGCCGTAAAGCAAATTGTAATGGTCGCGGATCTGCATGTTTGGACCCTCGCTTCGTTGGTGCAGACGGCATTGTTTTCTACTTCCACGGAAGGAGGAATGAGCATTTCAGCTTGGTATCTGACACCAATCTTCAAATCAATGCTCGTTTTATTGGCCTTAGGCCGCAAGGGAGACCAAGGGATTATACTTGGATTCAAGCATTGGGAGTCCTTTTTGATTCTCACAACTTTTCTATTGAGGCCACACCATCATCAATTTGGGATGACGAAGTTGACCATTTAAAGCTCTCTTATGACGGAAAGGATCTCGTAATCCCTGAAGGTCACCTCTCTACATGGCAATCCGAGGAAAATCAACTTAGAGTCGAGAGAACATCGAATGAGAACGGTGTCATGGTTACAATCCCAGAAGTTGCTGAAATATCTGTCAATGTGGTGCCTGTCACCAAGGAGGACAGTAGAATCCATAACTATCAGATTCCTGACGATGATTGTTTCCCTCATTTGGAGGTGCAGTTCAAATTCTATGGTTTATCGTCCAAAGTTGAAGGAGTTCTTGGAAGAACTTATCAGCCAGATTTTCAAAATCCGGCAAAACCGGGCGTGGCTATGCCAGTAGTTGGAGGGGAAGACAAGTATAGAACCACGTCGCTTGTTTCTGCAGATTGTCTTGCTTGTATATTCTCGTCTGCCAAAGATTCGGTTCAGGAAGGCATGGAGATTGAGTATGGTATGATGGATTGCACTGGTGGTGCCAGCAGTGGTAATGGTATAGTTTGCAGAAGATAAATTTGGTAGCTTCCATTGTTTTCCTATTATTATGATTGAAAGTTATAACTCTGAGAAAAAATGTTTGTAGGTTGTACTCAGTGGCCAAAATGTTATTGTTTGGTAACCATATTTCCATGAGTAAAAATTGTATTAATTTGTTATTGTTTTGTAACCATATTTGCTTTGAATAAGTGTATTAATTTGGCAGTTTCCATTGTTTTTCTATATTGAAAGTTGTAACTCTGAGAACAAAGTGTTATGGGATATACTCAGTGGACAAAATGTTAATGTTTTGAAACCTTATTTACTAGTTATCATATGGAAGGCTTCTTCAACTCATACCTTATGATATCATATGCAAATGAACAAGATCATTGTTGAAACTTGTAATTATGAAAACACCTTGTATTGAAATCTATTGTCGCATATATTGATACAAGAACAAGCATGGGAAATTCTATGAAATTTTTTATCATATACTCCCTTCATCCCAAAATGACCGACGCATATGTAAAAAAAATTATTCCGAATGAGTACAACCTTGTTCTCTAGGAAGGACAGAATTCAACGCTGGTCTTGTGCATAGCACTTCCATTAAAACTACTCGGAATGAATAAACATCCAATTTCTCTGTGAGTTGTTGCTTTCTAAAGTATTCTGATCAAGATAATTGAAACTACCTTTAACTGCCGTGTGCACATGAGTCTGATCGGGTGCAGGACCGGCTTTGGAGAGGCTAAAATCAGCAAATTTAGCAACAAAGTTAGCCGAGGTATCGACTGAGGTCCTCAACTGTGCTTCCCCGTCGTCAAGCGATTAACCTTGAAGAATGAACTATGTCCCTCAGCTCTGGGTTGTTTAGTTGCTCCAATAGAACGTTAAGTTAAGTTGGTTTTGGGTTTTTGTTTGATTTGGATTAATTTTGAAAAAAAAATCCATTTTTTTTATAAAAAAAAATCACTTTTGTCATTTCTAAGTGTTTGTTTAGGATTTTTATAAAAATCATTTTATCAAAAAAAATCTATTTTCACTCCAAAATGAAAAGCTATTAGGATTAGCTTTTTTCAAAATCTATTTTTTTTCAAACATAAGGAGATAAGACATGGGGTGCGTTTGTTTTAGCTTTAAAGAAAATGGATTTTGTGTTAGAAAAATCTAGAGATTTTTTTTTGAGATTTTGAAAAAAAATCTGAAGCTATTTGTGTTTGTTTACTATCCAAAAAAATCACTTTTTTAAAAAAAAAAATGATTTTTACCTAGTTCATGTCTTACCGCTTTATGTTTGAAAAAAAATAGATTTTGAGAAAAGCTAATCCTAATATCTTTTCATTTTAGAGTCAAAATAGATTTTTTTTTGAGAAACTGATTTTTCTAAAAATCCTAAACAAACACTTCAAGATGATAAAATATTCTTTTTACAAAAAAATATATTTTTTTTAAAAAAAAATCCAAAACAAACGCACCAATGAACCAGTTAAAACTCTTTTTTTGGATAGTAAACAAACACAAATAGCTTCAGATTTTTTTCAAACTCTCTAAAAAAAATCTCCAGATTCTTTTAACTCAAAATCTATTTTTTTTAAAGTTGAAACAAAAGCACCCAAAAACATACTGATAAGGGATAAAATAGGGAGAATAGCTTCGAGTTTGATTGATTGTGTGTTTTACACATTGTACATAGTAGTTATTTATAGGCAAAACTATTCCTGCCGATCAAAATGACATGTCTTATAGAGTATAGTCTCACTCGGCAATTTTCGTGGGTAGTGTGTCTGTTTACCCTCATTGAGGTGATCGTAGCACCCTCGTTCAGCTGCCGAATTCCTATCTCTATATGTCTCTTACTTTATTGCAGTCCTATTTGTTTGGGACAACACATGTTGTGTTAATTTATTTTTTCTATTCATTCATTAATCTATTTAAAGAAAAATTGGCAAAAAACTGAAAGCACGAGAGTTTATCGAAAATTCCCTATAATATAGGTATGTGTAACAACGAAAATGCATCCCACTTCACGACGTTATCTGTTGACAAGGTCCATAGTGTGCAATTTTCCATTAAACATGTGCCCGTACTCATCGTTCCTTGTGGTTAGTGGTGTTGTTATAAACATGAAACATGGGTTTGATGTCTCATTGTCAAGTTCTATTGAGCTTTGACTTAGTCTGAGATCTTATAGACCCACATATTGGTTAGTAGACTTAAGAAACAATCTGATATCCCAAGTTACGTTGATATAGCCTTTGCCTAACCTTCCCTCGGCTGGGAGGAAACTCGCCTAACCTCTATTTGCTTATCCGCCGATTTCGAGTTAATTATGTGGTTTAAGTCGAATTAATCGGAAATACTCCACATTGATATATAGCTAAAATGTTCATTAAAATACAAATCACTCAAGATTAGAAGCGAAAAATACTAAGAAAAAAACAAAACACACGCATCCTTAGCCTCTTCTAAAACTTAATAGAGACACAAGTTTTTTGACCAAGTGACACAAAGTTTAAAACGCGGATTTTGGTCCACAAAATCTATAAACTTAAGAAAAATAACACTGTCCTTTGTCCTAACGTAAGAGTATAAACAAGGATCCAAAGTTAACTAATTTTCAATTTAAATAACTTGACAAGTACATCACTTAACTCTTAAGTTCGAATGTATGTTCATAGCAAATTTATGTATTTTCCCTACGTAACTTATCATTAACCCAATCTTTTATATTATTGCACATTTACACTTTGCTTTTTCAAAATTTCATGTTAACTATTTCATAGTTACCGAAAGCCACATTTCATGGTTGAAAGTCAATAATAATCTCTCATGAATTCTTTGTCTCCATTCTAAATCACTAAGTCAACTTTCATTACCTCTTGCTATATTGTAATTGTTTTGACAATGTAAAAGATGCCAAAAATAATTCCAGCAATTCATCTCAGTCACGTTCTTGTTAAAGTCAGTAGAAAAATAACCACTTGTTGAGTTTTCTATAAGCAAAAAGATAGTATATAAGGTGAGGCTACATTGATCTTTCATTGTATTTATCAAACAAGAGGAAATCATCATGGATTTCTCAAGTAACAACAAATGCTTAATGTTAGTTTTGTTTTTATTTGTATTTGCATCATCATGTGTGATGTGTATTAATGTTGATACTCAAACATGTACCAACCGCAAGAGCCGTTGTTTTCTCAAGAAACTGAGTTGCCCTACTCAGTGTCCTTCAAGATCACCAGCTAACCCAAAAGACAAAGTTTGCTATCTTGATTGTGATTCTCCTGTGTGCAAAACTCAGTGCAAAAGTAAGATTATTTATGTTCAATACTTGACATATTTGCATATAAATTAGTTGTTTAGTTTTTGTATTTTATGATAATGGTCACAGTAAGGGTTGCAGTCGCTTTGTGATCCTTGATATTGTGGAGAGTCACGGTCAAATGTGACTGATGCAACCCCGATTGTGGTCACATTGCTTATGATAAGAGAGTAGCTGTGAATTTCATAAAAGAGCATATATTTTGTTTTGAGATTCTATTTTTCTTTTGTTTATTTATAAAGCAATAGAATGTTCATTATATATTTTATATATGAGAGCAGGTCGTAAACCAAATTGCAATGGTCGCGGATCTGCATGCTTGGACCCTCGGTTTGTTGGTGCGGATGGCATTGTTTTCTACTTCCATGGAAAGAGAAATGAGCACTTCAGTTTGGTATCTGACGTGAACCTTCAAATCAATGCTCGTTTTATCGGCCTTAGGCCGCCAGGGAGACCAAGGGATTATACTTGGATTCAAGCATTGGGAGTCCTGTTTGATTCACACAACTTTTCTATTGAAGCAACACCATCATCAATTTGGGATGACGAAGTTGACCATCTGAAGCTCTCTTATGACAGAAAGGATCTCGTAATCCCTGAAGGTCACCTCTCTACATGGCAATCCGAGGAAAATCAACTTCGAGTCGAGAGAACATCCAGTGAGAACGGTGTCATGGTTACAATCCCAGAAGTTGCTGAAATATCTGTCAATGTGGTGCCAGTGACCAAGGAGGACAGTAGAATCCATAACTATCAGATTCCCGATGATGATTGTTTTCCTCATTTGGAGGTGCAGTTCAAATTCTATGGTTTATCATCCAAAGTTGAAGGAGTTCTTGGAAGAACTTATCAGCCAGATTTTCAAAATCCGGCAAAGTTGGGCGTGGCAATGCCGGTAGTTGGAGGGGAAGACAACTATAGAACTACATCCCTTGCATCTTCAGATTGTCTTGCTTGTATATTCTCTTCTGCTAAAGATTCAGTGCAGGAAGGCATGGAGATTGAGTATGGTATGATGGATTGCACTGGTGGTGCTAGCAGTGGTAATGGTATAGTTTGCAGAAGATAAATTTGGCATTTTCCATTGTTTTCCTATATTATTATTTTATTGATATATATTTTCTCCTTATTAATGATAGAATGTTGTAACTCAAAAAAAAAGTATGTGATGTACTCAGTGGCTAAAAAGTTATTTGTAACCACCTTACCTATTGATTTAAAATTGTAATACTTTGTTTGCTTATAAATGATTGAATATTGTGATGATTATGTGGAAGGCTTTCTCAATTCATACCTTATGATATCATGCATAAGATCAAGACCACTGAAGAAACTTGGAATTATGAATGAAAACACCTTGTATTGTGATATAAGCGCAAATATGGAAATTTCCATGAGAATTTTTTATCATATATTAAAGAATTAACAGCAAAAAAGTGAAGAAACTCCTGACATGGAGGGAAAAAAAAAGTCAATAAAATGAACTTAGCTCTAGAAAAGTCAATGAACTGAACTGAACTGAACAAGTTAATTCAAAAACATGATTTTGTCTTTAGAATTCATTTTCTTTGGTTCTACATCAGTATAGGGGAAAACCAATCATAGTTCATGTATTAAAGACCTTCTCAACAGTTTTCTGTCATTTTCATTTTATTGGATATCATATCATATTGATTGGAAATCCAAATGCTCAAGAGTATATCTCTTAGGAGTTACTAGAAAAGAGAAAAGTAAAGGAAGTAAACCTATCAGCAGTACCTTTTGAATAGTTGATCCATTTTCTAAATAAATTTTATTATAAAGTAAAAAAAGAACTCTTCATTGCCTTATACAAAGTACAGCAGAACCTTATAATAACTTACATACAATTTCTAACCACCTACTTGCTCAAATATTATATAGTAACTTGCTTAAACGCAAAAAAAAACAAAAAGAATTACAACAGCGATAACGAAACGGGAAAACAACCTTTCATTCATCGAGCAGGACTTTTCAATTTGTCCAAGGCCAGAGCAGCCATTATAATTAGCGGCTTATGGCCAGAACCAATTATACACGAAAAATAACTCATCTTCCGCGTGGATTTACCAATTGAGAGAACACTGCACTTGTAGCAGCATCTTCTGCGTCATCGTCTGTGACAGAGTTGCATCCATCAACCATACTCACACTGTTCTCAAAATTCTCAAGACGTGTCAACTGAATTCCAGTAATGTGGTTCGTGCTGTTGTCTTCTGGTTCCATGAGTGCTGACGAGGTTTCTTGGAGCTGCAAAGCATATTCAAGATTCCATAAAACATCTCCCATGGATGGTCTATCCACTCCATACTCGGCCAAGCACTTCTCCGCGGTCTCCCCGAACTTCTTAAGAGAAGCAGGATTGACCTTCCCGACAAGTTGTTGATCCATGATTTGATCAAGCATTCCCTTCTTCTGCCAGTTCATCGCCCACTCGGCTATATTAACCTGTTCTCTAGGAAGGACGGGGTTCAACGCCGGTCTTGTGCATAGCACTTCCATTAAAACTACTCCAAATGAATAAACATCTGATTTCTCTGTGAGTTGTTGCCTTCTAAAGTATTCTGGATCAAGATAACCGAAACTACCTTTAACCGCTGTGCTAACATGAGTCTGATCGAGTGCAGGACCGGTTTTGGAGAGGCCAAAGTCAGCAACTTTAGCAACAAAGTTATCATCTAAAAGAATGTTTGTCGTCTTTACATCTCGGTGAATTATACTTTGAGATGCACCGGTGTGGAGATAATGAAGACCTCTTGCTGCTCCGATGCAAATATCAAGCCGTTGTTTCCACGATAACGGCGGTAGATCTGTTCCATACAAATGACTCCTGAGGGGACCATTAGCCATGTATTCGTAGACAAGAATCATTTCTGACCTCTCATCACAGTAACCAATTAGAGACACAAGATGACGATGGCGAAGCTTCGATAACATCTCGATTTCAGTTCGGAATTCAGCAAGACCTTGTTCGGATCTTGGATTTCCCCTTTTAACAGCTACATTGGTACCATCATCAAGGATTCCCTTATAAACCCTACCGAAACCACCAACACCAAGAAGAAGCTTCTCATCAAATTTATTTGTTGCGTCTAAGATTTCTTGGAAAGTGAAGAACCGTCCGAGATTCGTCGAAGAAATGAAGCTTGCAGTTCCTCCACTCTTCTGTGAAGTTGTCGACATTTTTGTAATTGTTTGAGAATTTCCATATAAGGGCAATGGCAGCCATGAATGACCACCCTCTTGAGGAGAAGACTTTGATTTTCTCCTCGCCAACAAGCAAACACACAAACCAACAAAAGCAAAGGCAACAACAGCACCAGCAGCAGAGCCAATGATGATTCCTATCTTGTTCTTTTTTGATTTTGAACTGGGAAGCAAACTCTTGACCGACGAAAGTCCATCCAAGCTCTTCAATGCATTGCTGATTTTCATTATCTCCAATCCATTCATAGTTGCATTTGTAATGTCTGCCATCGTATCAGGACCGACGCTTACCGTCAAAAAGTTGTCCGATGTAGCATTGGAAACAAAGTCCTTATAGTAAGGCAAAGCCAAATCATTTGTCAAAGATGAGAGGTCAAGGCTTCCAATCGCTATATCAGTATTTACGAACACATTGAAAACTAACGTGTTCATCGCCTTGCTAATAATATCGCAAAAGTGCAGCCGAACAAAATAGGAGAAATTTGGATCTACAGGGAAAACCCAAGTTATGTTGAAATTTGAATTGGCTACATTTGCATCCCCCATTGCTTCCGCAGTAGCATAGACCCAATTAGGTGCTGTCTCAGCAGTAACGCCCGGTCGATACTTAATGCTTGTAGGGCTGACCGACACATTAGTGACCGAACTGTTCACATGAAGGTACTTCTGATCATTCTCCCAAGTCCTTCCCAACGTGTCATTTTCGGCAGTAAGCAAGTCTCCTCCTATGTTCAAACGGTAAACAGTTTCGAAAGCAAGTTCGGAAAGACCATTAAAAGGGGCCAATGGACTGAGTGCCAATGCCTGATCGACAAACAAATCATCCGGCATTGACACAACTTCAATTGCATTCACAAAAGCAACTGAACCATTCGAAGGAATGAAGGTTACAGTCAAGGTATCAGAGGTTACATTGACAGCATACTCCCTAAACATATACGAACCACTATAGTTTCTAAAAGTGAAGTTGCTTAATAGAACAAAATCATCACTAACAACTGTTACAGAAGCTGAAGTCAAATTATGTAAACTGTTTGGAAGAGGATAAAAATATAGCCTAATCCAATGCCTACCTTGTTGAACATCAAATCTATATGAACCTCTCTCAGTGAAAATCCTAGCTGATTGGTAAATTGGAGATGGAACAACACTTGAATTTGAACTACCAACAACAACTGAATTTCCAGTTTTTAACACTAGTGTAGAATGCTGTGAATCAGGGACAAATACACGATCTTGAAAGTTTATACTTTTGGATGAACCACAAGCAATTAGATAATTATCATGAGGTGTGTATAAGGCAAATGACACATTCACCAAAAATGCAATAAGAATAGTAACAACAACCAAAACAAGCTTCACCATCATCACCATTGTAGTTAGTTTAGCTTCTCTCAAATCTTCTTCAACAACACCAACCCATAAAAGGTTTGTAACCAATTACAATACCTTTTTAGCTTCAAATCCCAAAAGTCACAAAATTGAAGAAAAAACAACAACCTGCGACAAAGAAAAACAAAAAAAACAACAACCTCGGATCTATCAAATTCAATGCAGAAAAACCAAACAAAAACACAATGATTGTTCTAACATCAAAAGTCAAAAACATAAACATAAATTTACTCAAAAAGAGTCTAAGCTAATTAAATCAATGTAGACTTACCAAAAGTGAATGCTGCTACAAAAAATGCTGAATTGAAGAAAAAGAGTGTGACCCAGATGAAAATTACGTGAAACCCATTACTGAAAATGGATCAAGTTGAAGTTTTTAGTGTGGTTGCAATGCAATGCAAACACCCTTTTCCAGGCTGTTGATTAGCCTGTCAAAGAGGACCCCACAATGCAAATATGAAGCTTCAAATTCTTACAACTTGCAACTATTTTTCACATAAAAAAAGCAGCTGTTTTCTGATTGAAGATTTTGTGGAATCTTATAAATATAAATTAAATAAAATTATGAAAGTTTGAGAAATGAGGGTTATAAAAAGGGATTTTCTATTTTTGTAGGAAACAAAAAGAAAAAGAAAAAGAAAAAACAAAAGAACATGGCTTGGAAAGGAATATAGTTTAGTTGCTGCGCTGGGTTCAACGATATGTGGGACCCACTTAACGCGGCTTGGTTAGATACAGAAGAGGCAGAGATAGATACATAGCAGAGTTGATTGATATAAAAAGAGTTGAACAGTTAGTTTAGCTTTTCACCATGTTCATGCAGTAATAAATTGTTACATTTTGGTTGGCATTTTTTTCACCTAAATTATCTGTCTCATTTATTATCCCACGTAAATTATGTAGTGATATGCATCCATCCTTGTAAGAAATGAAGAATTCAACATATTTTATAATTTAATCTTAATAAGATAATCACTGTGAGAATTTAAGTATAGTCACTCACTATGGGAAAATTGTTTTATTCAAAACCCTTTGAAAGTTGAAATCTTGTGGGATTAATAAGACTAATTGTTGTGAATTTAAAAATCAAATCATACAAATAAAATTTGATGTGTAGAGGGAGCATCACTAGCTAGCTCAGCTATGTCCCTAACCCTTCTTTTATTTCTATATTTGAGTCATAGTCAACACAAGAGTCAACAAAAACCAAAATCAAATCCACAAACATAATAAAGATACATTAAGATAAAAAAGAGTAAATAAACAAACATATATCAAGATTTGATTATTCATTTTGAGCCAACAATGATCCACGTCTGAGAGAGAGATCTCTTCGACCCATTATCAATTACTTTCTTACACTGAGATAAAAAAGAGATTATGAAAAGTTAATTTCAACAATTTCTCCAAGAACAACCTAATTTCTTCAATCCTTTTTTTTTTTTTAAAGAAAATTCTATCTCAGCTAATCTAGCAAATCTTCTGTTTAAATCGATTTAAAAAGTGATCAATTAATATGTCAAAATATCTTAAGTTGGCTACACAGCCGGCTTAAATGGTCCATTATAACCGGTTTAAAATCCTTTTTCTGCACCAATGATCATTGTCGGCCTAATAAGGAAATAAAAAAGTCTCATGCCCTCATACTTTTTCAAGTTTTGTCTAACCTATACAAATAAAATAATCTTATATCATGCATAAGTTTTTTTTTCATCATTGAATCAATAAATCATATTATATCTCACTTAATTTAATGGTGAAATCTATTTATCTAATTATAAAAACTAGTTTATGCATTATATAAGACTTTTCTTATCTGTGTACCATAGATTGGCCACTTTGCCATAAAAAAGTTGCCTAAATTATAGACTTTCACTTAGAAATACGATCCGTTTTCGTTTTTTTGGTAGGTTTGGTTCTTCCTTTCAAAAATATGGTTCCAAAATAGGGAAGAATTTATGTAAATATAATAGCGGTTAGCTACTTCCACTATAACTTATTTATTTTGCTCTAAGTCGTTGAAAATATTTAGTGTGCTCCCATTCAAAATTAAGTAGTGTTCAATCCCATAAAAATTATTAGATAATTTTATTTGTAAAAAATTAAATAGGCATTAGTACGAGAGATAAATTGTTGAATTATAACTGGATCACTTTTTTTAATAATAGATATAATTGGATCCCTTATATATAAAAAGATATATTTGTTAATTTTTTTTAATAGATATAATTGGATCCCTTATACATAAAAAGATATATTTGTTAATATTGAAGAAAATAAAAGGAAATAATTTTAAAACATAAAGACACGACAAATATAATTCGACAATATATAGGTGTCTTCAATTTTTTGGATTTAGTGACATATTTTTATAGTCTCCAATTTTTTACTTATTGATAATTTTATTAATATATACTTTTAAAAAAAATTAAAAGGGAAAATTATTAACAATGAAACTAATGATAATTTTACGACGGTCGAGATTTAAATTTGTCTCTTGAAATTATAAATTCAAGCTTTTTTTTTAGGGAATAAATTCAAGCTTATATACCACTGCTCTGACATATTGGACAATTATATTAATATTTATGACATATACATTGATATTTTTTTATAAACATATATAGTATGTGATAATATCTACATTAATCAAAATCTATGGTTTTTTTCCATGATACAAAATATGCAAATAAGAAGTGTTATTAAAATGAAATCTTGTGTGGAGTGTAGAACCCTTCACCTTCAAGTTGCATTCAAAATTTTAATTTTGCTATTGTAAAAGCTTTCCAGTATTAACTTATTTTAAAAATCACGTGAAGTAATTAACCGGGGTTGGGTTTAAAAGAATGAAATAGATCCTCATATTATGATGAAGTAAGTTCAAATCCCGACTACAAGAGATGTTTGCAGGTAAAAAAATAAGAGTAATGTTAACCAGTGTCCCGAGACACTAGTTAAGAACCAAATATAACATGTATTGCATTGGAAATTGTCTTGTCAATCCTTTAAAAGTCAATAAAGGGTCTTTTTTAATTTAAAACTTTCTTTTTATAGTTTTCTTAACTAGTGCTCAAGGCACTGGTTAACATGATCCAAAAAACAAATATGAATTTTTTTGCAGTCACTAAAAGGCCACATTAATGCATTTATGATGTTAGTAATCATTGGATTGAGATCACACGATATATTTTTCAAACAATTTTTTTTTTCAAAAATTAAAATAATATCTCAAAATGTACTCTGTCTCATTTAGATACAACGATGGTTGGTGTTGTGAATGCATAAATGCGTCCTTTTAGTGACCGTATGGGATCCATATTAAAAATAATCATAATAACGATAATGTACCATATGCATTAACTAATTAAGTAACTGGGTTCTTTAAAAAAAAAAACTGGGTTATTAATTTTTGGAAAATGATAGAATTGTGAGTTTCAATCATTTATTAGAGTTAACAGGGGAGTTGCATGTAAAAGGTGATTTAGAGTTAACAGGGGAGTTGTATGACTGAAGGTACTAGCTAGCTATACATGACTCATCACACATGAGTATTTTCCAGCACTATATAGAATATAGTATACGTGTATTAAATGCTTAGCATTTTTAAGTAACCTCAGCACATGGCCTCGCCCTCGCAGCCAACAATATCTCTGTTTGGCATCTTCAACCTTTTATAATGTCTCATTCATATTTCTTATTTTTGGTACAATCAGTCTTCACATTTTTTTTTGTCTCTTGGTAAGTTGGTAGCAAACTAACCTAATTGAGTTTGTCTAATGGTGTTAACTTGAAATGTGCTACTCTAGACCTGCGGAAGACAAGTGCTGCATGCAAAGACCTAAGTCCCGCGATGTGCAGAGAGTGTACACCAGTCTGTGCTCGTGCGTCTGGGTGATCCTCAGGTGGAGCCCTGGTGTCAGTGTCCTTGACTCTCACAAAGGCGGAAAGGAGGAATTCTCAAGGTGGAAGTGTGAACCCTTGCCTTTTTTCTGGTAGCGCAGTGGATTTAGTCTTGAATCTGGTGCTGCTTTGGTCCTATTAGAGCATGCTCATTTCAAAAGTGATTCATCAAGAGTGTGAGATTTTAGAATTTAGAGAAAGTGTACGTTAATCTAAGTCACAAGTTAGCATCTAAAAGAAGACAACTAGAATTTCCAGATAGAAACCCTAATTGGAGAGTTGTCCTCAAACACAACTATTGACATATCATGATGTAATCACCATCACACGATCTTTGGTGTGTCTTACTCATGACTTGGGTGTGCTCTAGGGCGTACCTATAGCATAGTCTGAACTAGATCGTTATCATGTTAAAAATGTGTTTTCTTGTTGGATAAGGTTTGGCCCAATCTAAAACAGTGATTAATTCTCTTAAAATGAAACATTGTCAATATTTTATATATGTTTACTTATCTCTCGGTTAAAATTTGGAATTTTGATTTAACATGTTGTGACTATCTCTTCCCACCGCATTAATTCCGTTGATTTTATTCATCCATTTTAATGTTTCCAGAAGCTTAAAATTTCCATTTGTTGCAAGACCTATTTTTAAAAATCTATCGTGCAAACCCGAAGGAACTTTGACATTTAAGTATTGTCCGTGAATGAAGGTGCTGATTTCCCCCTCACTTTATGCTTCAACATTCTTAATTTCTTTATTAATACTTTAGTTTAAAATTAATTTAACAACCTTCAATGAAATCTCTCTAGGTGTTGTGTGATGTCCTCAACTCCCAAGTCAACTATTAGTGCTGTCGTTCTCTATCCTCATATCACGGAAGCTGTCTGTCACCCTCATCATTTTTCTCTTTGCTGCCTGCTTGTTGAATTTTGATTTTACTATAAATCCAAGTTTAATACGAGAAAATACACAAAAAGTGACCATGATGACATTCTAATTCAATGATTACAGTTAAGCAATGACATTTCACCCAAAACAAAAAAAGTACCAGAAGATAATATTCATAGAAGCACCTTTCAAAAAATAATCATAGATGCTCTTACTAAATAAAGTGACATGTGGTGATGTTTTTTTTTCTCTTTTAAATGACAAATGTTAATATGTTAATTGTTATGTTAGTTTTTGGACTTAAACTCTGAATCTTCAACACCTTAATCCTTAATTCAAATTAGTTGAAGCAAAATCTTATCATCCAAATCAGAAATATATAAATTGCTTTTTAGATCTCCTGATTTTTCAAAAATGCCCCTATATATAACCATCAAAAGTTAGAGTAAAGATCATCCCCATTGCATAAAATAAATGGACATTGTGATTACTATAGTTTTGTCGTATAAATATTCAATTAATAATATATCAAATTCTTGAAATACAAGCATTTATATCCTTTTATGTACTTCACAATTATAGTAATGGACACTCCAATTCTTTTAGGAAATGGAGAGGATAACAACCAAATATTTCGAGATTCTTGGAGGTTACCTCTGATTGTTGAATCTCATGAACGATTTACTACCATAGTTTCAAAACATGTACATATACTAGTTGATATCCTAATTGAAAAATTGGGTCACCAATCAATTTTCTTTAAGGTCTCTAAAAAATATCAACTTTCTTCAAGGATAATTGCTTGCCCAACACGTGTTATTTCCAATGTTAATTATAAGACCCTCATGGTTTACGTTCAACTGTGACCCATTTTTCATCGTTTACAACCTAATCTTGATATAATATGGAGAAACAATCACTATGTTTATGTGGCATTAAACCATGAATCCTAACATATTGAATGGGACGCAAAGGATATTTGTTCAGTCTAAGATAACATATACTGGGCAAGCAATTTTCCTTAAAGAAAGTTGAATGGTGATCCAATTTCTCAGCTAGGATATCAACTACTATTTGTGCAAGGTTTGAAAATGTGGTTGCAAAATGTTCATGAGTTTCAACAATCGGAAGATAACTTCTGAGAATCTAGAATGTAACTTCTAAGAGCATTCATTTTAGAATGTAAATGTATCGAACATGATAGTTATGTATAGGGCACTTTCAGAATTTTGAGGGGGTTTTGAGCAATGTGGGCGCCTAAAAAGCAATTTCTCTAGACTCTTTTGATCATCAGGCCATATTGATAATACTATTTTGAATTTTATAATAGTGTAACATTATACTCACTGTAATCCACTGTAACATTATATAATTGTGTATCTTACACTAACTGTAATCAATTTTTCTCATTCCATCGATTCCAAATAATTTTTTTTTTCTTATCAATTTAATTTTTACCTTATTCTTAAAAAGCATACTTTTTTATGTAGTTTCCTGGAGTTTCCAATTCATTGCTAGAGCATCAAATGTGTCTTTAAAGCATTGGCAGCAGATGGGTGGAGTTGGCATCCACGAAGACACTGTCATCGATAAGTCCATTCACAAGTGTTAATATATATAAATTCTCACTCAGTTGTCTTGAAGGTTAGCTTTTGTATTATGACTTGATACACATAATATAGTTGGTGTTTATTGTTGAAATATATTGTACTTGCTGATATAACTTTAGCATTATCTTGCCAAATCTTTTCATTTTTATCTTTGCAAACATCGATCAAACGAAATGCTGAGTTAATGTTTCCCTTCCTGATTTTCAGTTGGATGGATAGGAAATGACGCTTTAACACACATCATTGGTGAGCATGATCCTTACATTCATATATTTGGAAGGGTGAGCGTCACTGTGCCCGAGTTAGTATATATCTATTCTGTGATTTATCCCTCACATTCTGCATTGATGACTTCATCATGTAAATCTTACAAACGGATTTCGGTTTCATGAGCTGACTCAACCATCTGTTGTCACTATCCTTATGACTTTTATCATGGTTGTTGACATTCTCACATCAATTGCTATTGTTCGGCATATCCTTATGGCAACTTCTGTCCTTGAGGCAAACATAACTATATAAAATGCAACTATATTATTTTCAATAACCTCCTTAGTTTTATGCATAAGAAGATTCTTGAAGTCCTTCTAAATAGGTGACAATTTGTCAATAATAACAACAATTTGAAATTGTTCAGGTAATTGCATACATTCAACAACGATTTCGTGAGCTATCTTTTGCAGTTCATGAGATTGTACCTCCACAAGTTTGTCATCGTTCATCTTGAAGTTTAGGTAGCCGCTCACAGCGTACTTTTTGGCTCTAGCTTCTGCGGTATTGTACTTTATTTGTAGTGCTTCTCATACAGGTCATCTTCGAGTACATTCAAAATATAGTTTTTGCATAGATAATCATTATCTTTCCAGAGGGCAATATCTATAATAGCTTGTTTCACCTTCTCAGCATGTTTCTCTTTCTCGGTAGGATCAGGCACAGTGGTTTTAGAAACATCTTAAAATTGTTGTTTTCGGAAGTGGAAAGAGTACCTTCAAAATGAAAAATCACCACCGAAGAGCAGAGCCGTTCCTATGAAATAGGAGGCTCAGTTCTATTTTTAAAATAGGCCCCAGTAAAGTCAAAACGCAATTCTTTCTGTGCAACTGAGCTTTATTAAAAAATCAGAATAATAACTTTTAAACACGAAACAAAACAAAATAAAATTAAGTGAAAGAGATGTGAAATTTACCTAACAGTATCATTTGGAATGTCACTCCTACGTCGTAGGAAAGGGGAAAACGAATGGTTTATGCGAAAAAGAAATAATTGTTGTGATTCTTTCAATGAAATAGTTTTTCAAATTGACTGATTAAGTGATTATTCAAATTGATGGTGGCTTAATAGCATCAAATTTATGTCTAGAAAGTGAAACTAGAGTCTAGAAAAAACTCATACGTGTACTAAAGAAAAAAATAACATATAATTTTTAATTTAAGTGGAGGTGGGTATTATAATTTTTTTAGACCCATAATTTTTAGAGGTTCGATTCGGTAGCGCTTCTTGCACTCACAAAGGTCCCTGCAGAAAAGATTTCCGGTTTTAGCAAGAGAAGACCTCTGGCAAATGGGTGTCAAAATAAATGTCCCACATCAAAAAAAATAACAATAAAGTGAAGATATAAATAAGAGAAATGATTTTTCAACATCTATTTTTTGACAACTTTCTCTCTCATACTCACATTGTGTTTTTAGTTTCTCTTCTATTACTTTGGTTTTTATGCCACTACCTATATTTTTTTGTATATTTTGGTTGTCAACCAAGTTGTCCCAATAAAAGGTTGTTCAAATAACATTCCTCTATAAATAAAGAACCGATTGTCAATAATTTGATTTGATTAGTCGTTGTATTGTAAAATCCATGGCAACATTTATATAATAAATTGCGGTTGTATTGGATTTTTAATTTAATCCTTATTTATTAATTTGGTTAGGTCTGCAGCAATTTAACATAATATTTTTTCGCTCATTTGTAATATTAGGTTGGCAGTAATTTAACCTAACAAATTCCATCTAAAAAAATGCATCGCACCAATTTCATTCTTATCCTCTTGCCTTTTTGTTTTGCCATCCTCTTGCTTTTTTTTGACAATATTTTGTACACAATACTAGAAAAATTCATCGCGCTAATTTCATGCCTTTTTTTTTGACAATATTTTGTACACTTTTTTAAACCAATTTCATGCCCTTTTTTGACAATATTTTGTACACTTTTTTTTTAAGGAAATATTTTGTACACTTATTTAATACTAAAAAAATGCATCGCACCAATTTTATGCCTTTTTTTTTTACAATATTTTGTACGCTTTTTTTTAAGGAAATATTTTGTACACTTATTTAATACTAAAAAAATGTATTGCACCAATTTCATTCCTATCATGTTGCCTTTTTTTTGACAATATTTTCTACACTTGTTTAATCCGTTTACAAACAGAATACCCTAATTTCCATGCAAACTCGACTACCCTAATCTTTATTTATTAATTTTATTAGGTCTGCAGCAACTTAACTTAATCATTTCCCTCTAAAATGCTGCATTAGGTTAGCAACAATTTAACCTAACAAATTTCATCTAAAATGCAGCGCACTAATTTAACCTAACAAATTCCCTCTAAAATGCAGCAATCCCTAATATTTCTCCTCACTGATGGACTTTTCATTCCTATCATGTTGTGTCATCGTTTGTATATATCTACTGTTTATGTAGATTTTTTTTTGACAAGTTGTTGTACACTTATTTAATACGTTTACAAACAGACTACCCCTAATTTTCATGCAAACTCGGCTACCCTAATTTCCATGCAAACTCGGCTATATATAGCAAACCCTAAACTGTGTTTCTCTAAAATAAAATAAAAACTAAACCGTGGTAAATTACACAGACAGCATAATAATCATATATTTTAATATTTTGATTTTTGCAAATGGAAGGACGTGACCTTACAACCTTCCTCTCATACCCTGCTTAACTGGTATTCTAATTTAACATGCATTTTTTTGATATGCATATTTTTTTTTAGAATTGGAATATCCTTTTTCCGTTTTTTGTATTTAGTTTGAGATGTTTACACCAATTTTGACAGTATTCCTATTTAATTTTGTCTGTAGGTGTTGTTTTATTAGATAGACACCTAAAAAAACATGTTTTTTCGAAGCATCGAACTCCCCTCCTACATTCGGTTCAAACTGATCAAGTTGTGTGGAAATATGAGAAGCATGGGATCTATTCGGTTTGTAGTGCATATAGGAACATTATGGAAAGAAACTTAAATGCACAACAGAACCGGATTAATGGTGACTGGAATCAGATTTGGCGTATAAAAATGCCTCCAAGAATCAAAATTTTTTTACGGAGAGCTACTCGAGGCTGCCTTCCAACACGGGTGCGTTTGCAAACTCGAGGAGTCACTTGCCCAGTGCATTGTCCTTTCTGTAACGAGCCTAAAGATAGCCTTCATGCATTGTTTCTTTGTAACATCATCAGTTCTTGCTGGCAGCTTAGTGGCCTGAGGAGTAAAATTTCACCTGTCATACAAAACCAGGCTGATATATCTGTCATTATCCTTGAAATTCTACAACGCTTAGACCACAACCAGCGCCCAATTTTCAGCACCCTTATATGGAGTATTTGGAAAAACCGAAATAACAAAGTGTGGAATGACAAGTCAGAAGCGTGTCAAGCCATCTGGGACAAAGCTAAAGCACTGCTCGCGAGCTGGACTAATGCTCAAAAGGTTAAACAACGAATGTCCATAACACAAGTTACAAGACTGATTGAAAAATGGACTAAACCATCTCTAGACAGGTACAAATGCAATGTTGACGCATCCTTCTCCGAACCTCTTGACATGGTAGGTATTGGAATTTGTATCAGGGATGAAGAAGGGGCTTTTGTGCTGGCCTGGACTGAATGGTTCTCTCCTATCACGGATGTTGACATTGGGGAAGCTCTAGGCTTATTGAAGGCTTTGGAATGGGTTAGAGATCTTCATAAGTGGAACATGGATTTTGAGGTAGATTCCAAAACAATGGCAGACAACATTTATAGATCTCATGAAAGTGTCTCGGAATTTAGCGAAATAACAAATAACTATGCACACCTGCTTTGTACCGATCTTATGAACTCTGATGTAAAGTTCATTAGGAGACAAGCAAATAAGGTTGCTCATAGCTTAGCTAAGTCAGCTCTTTTGGAAGCTAGTTTCCGTATTCATTACAACATTCCATCATGTATTGAAAACATTCTTATAAATGAAATACATTAAGCTTGTTCTTGTCAAAAAAAAAAAAAAAATTGGACGTTAAATCTCTCATCACTAAGATTTCGATTATATAATAGCCTCACATTAACATTCTCCTTGCCTGTCTTACACTGAGTGCAACTATTTAGTGTATTATGCTCTTGAATTGTAATCCTTCACAAATTCAATGACTTCTGTTTGCATATCCAATTGTGCCAATAACCAAAGTATTTCGATTCAACCAACCTTCGCAAACATCTACAAGTGGCTAGAATTAGAAGTATAATATGTGAAGACTATGAACTCTAACAATTATCACGGAGTTGAATTTGATCATATAACCTCTCTTGTAGTTGTAAACAAATGTATTTGAAAAGCTACAAACTCTCAAGGAAGTAATCGGGTGTTACAGGGCAGACCATAAAAAGTTTCAGCAGTGTAAACGAGAGAATGCTTTGTATTAGCAACACATTAAATTATAATACTAAGGAGGGTACTTTGTAAGGGGTGTTGAATATGTTGCCTCTTATTATTGGAGTCGTGGTGAATGTTCCGTAAATCGAAATGTTTGTTCGTAAATGAAACGAATAATGCATAATTCCAAGGCTTCGCGAGGGTTTTATGCAAATAATTCCAAGGTTTGCGAACCAAGATTCAACATCACTCTTTCAAAAAAAAGAAAGAAAAAAAAAAGATTCAACATCACATGTACCTAGATTCGTTCGCTCAATCCCTACGAACACAATTCATAAGGTGTTGTTGTTCCAATGCCATGTTATTAATGAGTTTGTCACATCACTTAAATTGGGAGAGGACCAAAATTATTTGTAGACTTTCATAATAGAGGGGATCAAAATTGTAATTTAAGCATTTTTTTATTAAAAAATAGGCTTAATTGCATAAATGGTCCCCTAAGTAATTTCAAGTTTACATTCTGGTCCCATAACTTGTAAAATCAACGTTTTGGTCCTTTAAGTTAACCTCCGTTAGTCAAATTGATCCCTTCCGTTAGTTTTTAAATTTCTAAAATTTTCGATATGATTTTAACCGTTGGATTGCATGTCCACTGTATTAATAGTGAACTGTCCGCACCTAATTTCTTTAACTTGTCATCATCTTCTCTCTTCTTCTTCCTCACATCTATATTAACATTTTCCAGATTTTTTTTTCCAAAATTCAAATTCAAAGAAACACATAATTTCAATGCTCACATAAAATTTCCAG
>Ga0228710_1000494_pt1 | contig 50202 bp, 34 predicted proteins | sample MedpolnodulmetaG_FD_177995 | JGI IMG/M metagenome (GOLD analysis project Ga0228710, IMG submission 177995) | Root nodule microbial communities from Medicago polymorpha collected in Santa Monica, California, United States - pink nodules | ecosystem: Host-associated > Plants > Roots > Nodule... | reverse complement strand
GATACTAAAAAGAGAAATTATATAGTAATTATTGCATTGAAAACTGTGTAATTAATCCATAAATAAGTCAACAAAGTTTCCTTTTATGGTAATAAATTCCTTTTTTTGTATGCTTAACCAGTGCTCCAGGGGCACCGGTTAGCATGACCCTTATGTTTTTGGTCTCTATAAATAGGCGCGTTTCCAACATTAGTCCATACTTAAATTTTATTAAATTTTTGGTCCCCAACGTTTTTTTCCGTTAGCAAAATAGGTCCTTGTTGTTAATTGTCGCTGATTGAGCAAACGGTGAAGCACACGTGGATGCCACATCTGACTTTTTTTTGTTGGGTTAAATATGTTTTTAGTCCCTATAAAATTGAGGCTTTTTAAGTTTAGTCCTTACTTAATTTTAATAGTTGTTTTAATCCTTACAAAAATACTATGCACTCAGTATCAGTCTCTGCTCAATTCAAATTTGTTTAATTTATACTTAAATTCTTAAGTTTTTTAACAATTGTTTGTAGACGTGTTAAGAACATTATTAAAAGTTCCTCTGCAAAAAATTATTGCAAAATTTGATTTATATGTCCATATTTTATTACTTTTATCTTTAACTTTTATGGTTTTCAAAAATTCATATTTAATTTGTTTCATGTTAAAAAATTCTAAATGTTAGTAATTGAACCTTTCATAGTGTTCTAAACTTGTCTCAAAAAATTCGTTCAAAAACTTAAAAGTTTAAGGATAATTAAACAAACTTTGTTTTAGTAGGGACTAAAATTAGAAGTAATTTTTTTTTGTAGGGACTAAAAAACCTACTAAAACTAGTTATGACAATATTTTCATCATGAAAAGATATTTTTGACTAGTAATTATTCCAAAAAAACCTATCAATTCGGCAACAAAACCACTCATGCCGGACAATGCAAGAGAAGTCATCGATAAGATAGTGAAAATCGTGAATATTTTTGGCATTGGGATAGCCATTCCGCCCATTTCGTCAAGATAGAGAAGACGTAGTCTATCATAACTAGTTCCTGCCAGGAAAAAAAGGGCAGCGCCAATAAATCCATGAGATATTATTATTTGTAAAACTGCCCCGTTGAGCCCAGTATGACTTATAGAACCAATTCCTAAAATTATGAAACTCATATGAGATACCGAAGAATAAGCAATTCTTTTTATACAAGATGCCTACAGATCAATCAAAGAGTAATGCTTAATTCAATTCTACAAAACCATATTGTATTGTGAGGGATGCCTCCTACTTATAAACACATTTTCAAGTTATAGTTTAATCCTTACTTAATTTTAATAGGTTTTTTTAATCCCTACAAAAAAAAATTACTTCTAATTTTAGTCCCTAATAAAATAAAGTTTCTGTAATTATCCTTAAACTCTTAAATTTTTGAACCATTTTTTTTGAGACATGTTTAGAACACTATGAAAGGTTCAATTACTAAAATTTAGAACTTTTTAAATGAAACGAATTAAATATGAATTTTTGAAAACGATAAAAGTTAAAGATAAAAGTAATAAAATCTGGACATATAAATCAAATTTTGCGATAATTTTTTGGGGAGAAACTTTTAGTAATGTTCTTAACACGTCTAAAAAAAATTGTTAAAAAACTTAAGAATTTAAGCATAAATTAAACAAATTTGAATTGAACAGGGACTAATATTGAGTGCATAGTATTTTTGTAAGCACTAAAACAACTATTAAAATTAAGTAAGGACTAAACTTAAAATGCCTCAATTTTATAGGGACTAAAAACATATTTAACCCAACAAAAAAAAGTCAGATGTGGCATCCACGTGTACTTCACCGTTTGCTCAATCAACAACAATTAACAGCGAGAACCTATTTTGCTAACGGAAAAAAATGTTGGAGACCAAAAATTTAATAAAATTTAAGTAAGGACTAATGTTGGAAACGCGCCTATTTATACGGACCTAAAATATAATTAATCCAAAATAAATTGGGTCTCACTAGATATTAATTTTGTACCTAATTTGGTGCCACCCACGCCTCAAAATAGAAGATCCCATCGAGTACATTGTTGGAATTAATAAAGTTGTTTATAATATTAACTTTGTTGAAAGTTGGTATTATTTTTACAAATTTATCTTTCAAGAGAAAAAATTGATTAATATTTTTACTAAAGTAGGACCGAATATACCAACTTTCATTTTTAGTTTTTTTTTTTGTCAAATGCATTTCGCGGTCCTTTAAGTTAGAAGTTTTTAACAAGTTAGTCGTTTAATATTTTTTACAACAAATTAGTCATTTAAGTCATAAATTATTTTCACCATTAGCCTCCCTTCATTCAACTCACTTAAAAAGTGTTATGTGGATGTTTAATGCTAAGTTGGTGAGTTCTAATTTACTGCTTTTAAAACAAGGATTTATAGGTGCATTATTCAACATCGGTTTGAAACGAAATTGATCAATTACTTGATTTATAATACTCTTTATAAAATATTTATTTGTAAAATTAGGTTGAATTAGGAAACAAGAAGTAGAAAATATGCGTAAGTAAATCATATTTGGTGTCATAAACACTTTTTGAACTTGCCACCTAGATGTTACTCCCTCCGTCCCAAATTGTATGACGTTTTGGACATTTCACACATATTAAGAAATGCAATTAATATTGTGTGGAAAAGAGATGTTATGAGTTGTTTTACAAAACTGTCCTTAATAAATATATGAGAAAGATAAATGAAAAAATTGAAAGAAGAGAGAATAATAAATAGTTAAGGTTATAATAGGAAAAGTAGCATTAATGTTGCATTGGTATTGTAAAACGACATATAATTTGAGACAATTTTTTTCCCTAAAGCGACATACAATTTGGGACGGAGGGAGTATATGGTAACATAAACACTTATTAACGAAAATAAATGAAAAACGTGTAACAATGTAAATATTTTATGACTTAAATGATCAATTTATCACAAAAAGTAAGTTAAAGGATTAATTTGTCATAACAAAAAAGATTAAAGGATTAATTTGTATCAAACATATATCTTAAAGATAGCGGGAGGCATTTGTTTTTATTTTATTTTATAAGAGTTCATGTTTAATGTTCCAAGTGACCTATTTTTATGACATTAAGATGTCATTAACTAAGTAATTTAACCATTTAATATTTATATTGAAGTTATAGATTAATTAATAGTAAAATTATTAAACTAATGATATTGGTCTTATAAATGACACACCATAAAATAAAAATAACTTGGAACATGAATGGTTGTAAAAAAAGAATACACTAAAGTCGATAACATCAAATTTAGAGGGATCAAAGTTTTTTATTTTTTTTAAGTCACTGGTGACTAAAAATTGAGTGAATAAGTGGGGTGTTGGGGATAGAACCCTAACCCCCTATATATATTGGAATGTCCTTACTAACTTAGCCAAGTTTACAAGATTGAAGTTCTTTTTATAGAGACTATAAATAAAAGAGTTAATAGGTCTTTACCCCCTGTAATAATGTCATTTCTGGTTTTTCCCCTTGTATTTTTTTTTTGATTTACACCCCTGTAAAAAAAAATTGTTTTGGTTTACCCCCTAATAGGCCAAACAAAAACCAATTTTTTTTTTTTTTAAGAAATTTTTGTTTTTGTTTTGCCTATTAGGGGGTAAATCAAAACAACATTTTTACAGGGAAAAACCGGAAATGACTTATATTACAGGGGGTAAAGACCTATTAACCCTAAATAAAAATTGGTATATTTAGAGGAACTAAAAACATATATAACCCTTAAATATTTGTTACACATTGCATAAAATGATCTAAATTAATTTAGGTATGTTAGTACATGAATAATGAATGCAGTTTTTTTTTTTGACAAGAATAATGAATGCAGTTGAAAATCAAATAGAATTTTGTAAAAAGGGACAAAGAAAAAACTCAAGATAATTTTATATTTAAAGACGTAGATAATATTTGGTCAAGGCTCACTTAGCGTCTTTAGATGCATTTGTTTTAGATTTTTTTTAGAAAAGAAAATCTATTTTTGTTTTATAAAAAATATTTTATTATTTTTAAGTGTTTGTTTAGGATTATTAAATAAATTATTTTATAAAAAAAATAAATTTTGACTTTAAAAAAGTTATTAGGATTAGTTTTTATTTTAAAATATATTTGTTTTAGACAAGGAGGTAATACATTTTTTTTTTGAAAGAACAAGGAGGTAAGACATGAACAAGTTTAAAAAACATATTTATTTTAAAATGATTTTTATGTCTAATAAACAAACAAAATTAGCTTCTTTTTTTTGTTTTGTTTAATCTCTATTTTTTTTATCACAAAATATATTTTTTAAAAGTTAAAACAAACACCTTTTAGTGTTGCTTTGTGAGTTTTCATGAGAACGTGTTTGATGGGGCAGCGTACTACCCACTTTTTTATTTTTATTTTAATCAAGCCTACTGCCAAACTTAGTTATTTCATTTAACCATTTTTTAAGAAAACAATTATAGTTAAATAAACTATAGAGGAACTAAACTTAGCAAAATTTGCAACCAAAAAAAAAAGACTTAGCAAAACTCTACTAATTTTATGTTTGGTTTCACTTTTAGGTGTTTTAGACGTAATTTTTAAGTGCAAAAAACAATTATAACTCTCTAAAATTTTATTTGGCATATCTTTTGGAAATTAATTTTCTGGACTAAAAACAATTGTACTAACTTTTATTTGTAGTAACTTTTAATTCCAACACATAAATTTATAATTCAACTCATTTTTACATAAATGTATCTAAATACATATCACTTTTAGTTAAAATCAATTTTAAATAATTAATCTACTCAATATCAATTCTTATTGGAACATAACCGAACATGAGCTGAACCTTCCAAATGATTAATACACTCTAATTAAGAACAAATTATTTGATTTTTATTTTTGGTAGATACCCAATTATTTGATTTAATCTAAGTTTATATTCATTTAATTGGCCGATTTCTCAATCACAAAAACTCTATTTTCATGAGAATCACGCGGTTAAAAAGAAGGAATTTTTTTAAAAAAAGTTACCCTTTCATTAACGGAAAACAAATGTAAGAAAAATTGATGTGAAAGGACAAGAAAAAGGTTAGAAAAAGAAAAACCTAAAAAGAAAAGAAAAAGACAATTAATTGTGTTTTAATTTTAAACGTCGCGTGCGGGAAGAGTAACAGGACCACCCTTGTTATCTTGGCAACGTATCGTTGAAAAGAAAAATAGCAGAAACAAAAAAAATACACAAAAATTACTTTTTTATTTCTCAAATTTCAAATTAAATAAATAAAAAAAGAAGAAGAGAGAGAAAGATAAATAACTCAACGAAAGAAACATAGCAGAAAACAAGAAACAAAAATCTTAACGATTTGGAAACAGAAGAAACAACAACGTTGTTGTGTTGGTCAACTCAACAACATCATCCATAATCGATACCAACAAACACACACTTTTTTCTGGTAATTTCCGCAACTTCAGGAGCTCTTTTTTCCAAATGTTCCATTTTTGCATTATGTTTTTATTAATCTCAACTTTTAATTTTTATTGTTTTTAACAAGCGTGGATATAAGTAAGACTTGGAATTCTCAATTGGGTGTTTGTTTTTATTTGATATTTTGTTTTTCATGGTGTTTATATGTTGTGGTTTTTTGTTTTTTCCTTTGATTGGTATGGTTTTGGATTTTTTTGTTTTCAGATTTGTCTTCACTTGATGACTTTTTATTGGTTTGTCCAATTGTGATTCTATTTATGGCTTGCCTTGGATACTTGTTTGTCTTGAATTGTTAAATTGTAGTTTTTGAGATTTTGCATTTCATTTTTTATCTTTCTTGTTTTGTTCCAGTTTTTGATTGGTTGGATTGATGGTTCCAAGGTAGTGTTCTTTCAAAGCTAACTGGACTTTTGATGCTTGGTTGAATTTCTGAATTTGTATTTGTTTCTATAATTTTGGTCTGTTTTATGGTTAATTTAAATGTAGAAGAGATATGGAATGTTGATCTCTTTCGTGACTCCGTGTCTTGTGAAATTGAAGGCAAAATACTTCAGATTGCTACTATGAAGCAAAATTTGTTTGCTTCCATGTTGTTGCAATAGAAGTATAAGGCACTAAGATGAGGGGATCTGGGACAAGATTATTGTTTATACTTTGCAACTTTTAATATAAACTTACCAATAGTATAGCAGTTGGAATGACATATTGTTTGGTAATCAATATATGTTCCACTTGTTTTCTGAGATATGTAGCGATTAGTGAGGCATATGGATTGGAATTTGGAATATCATTTGCTATATATATGCAAAATCAAATTATATTTGTGCTGTGCTTTAATTATGACTTCAGTTTTAATATCTATACCATGCAAAAAGTGTTAAAATTTATCCATCTCAGTGTTGTTTTGAGTTTGAGAGGTTCTGTTTACAGATTTCACTTTTGTGTAACTAATCTAGCTTGTTGTTGTTGTCATGTTTCAGGCATGCATTTTTTCCTTGACTCGCTGAATCTTGGTGAGCACTGCCAAAAATAGTTATTTCTTACATGTTAAGTGTTGGCCAGATACTTTTGTGCGTGAATGTAGCTTACTCGTGCTAGATTATCTTAGGGGAACTCTATAAGGTATTATTCTGACTGAAAAAGCGCATCATAATTGTCCTCGTATTGTGTGTGCATTTGAATTTCATATTTTGAACTAAAGAATATCAAAAGTTGACTATAGTAGCTTTTACTCTGCAAAGTTCTTATGCACTAACCAGTTTGCTACTTAACAGTTGTAGCATGCCACAAAAATAAACTCAAAGCTAAAGAAATTGGAAAAAATCCTTTAGATCGGATCAGAAATGGCTCCTGGAGGAGGTATTTTCAAAGAAGTTCTCGAGTCTCACCTCTTGACTTCAGATTATGAAACAGGCAAGGCTAAATCTGAGGCCAAGATTAACAGTACACTTACAAAATCCTCGAGTGTTGGATTGAATGGAAAGCACGGAACTAGTTCAAAGAATGGTGTGCATGACTTACTCGGGTGCCCTGTCTGCAAGAATTTGATGTATCCTCCAATTCACCAGGTGCACTGCTTGCAATTTCTTTCTTTTCTTCAAGCGCCTATTCGTGTTTCGAGAAAACCTTTTTTCAAATGCGCAATTGCACACATGAAAGTTGTGAAGTTATCATAGTTATCTATTCAATTTATTTGTTAAGCAAGGTGATAGCTTTTTGAGTACAGTACCAAGCAATAATAAACAGATAAAAACCTTTAGTTTATAGGTATTTCATTGTCACTTTCTATTGTGAGTTTAGTTCCAATTCCAATAATAGTTACCAATATTGTAATATCCTGCTAAATTTTAAATTTCTAATATTTCTGTTCGTATGCATATGTGTTTCAGTGTCCAAATGGCCATACATTATGTTCAAATTGTAAGATTGAAGTCCATAATCTCTGTCCCACCTGTCACCATGATCTTGGGAATATAAGGTGTTTGGCTCTGGAGAAAGTGGCGGAATCTTTGGAGCTTCCTTGCAGATATCAGAGTCTAGGGTGTAATGATATTTTCCCTTACTATGCTAAACTTAAACATGAGCAAAATTGTGGATTTCGTCCATACAATTGTCCTTATGCTGGATCTGAGTGCTCTGTGATGGGTGACATTCCAACTCTTGTTGATCATCTCAAGGATGAACACAAGGTTGACATGCATGATGGATTCACCTTCAATCACCGATATGTCAAAACAAACCCACATGAAGTTGAAAATGCCACATGGATGCTCACTGTAAGTGACTCAATGGCCTGTTTGTTGATTTGACTGACTGTATCATCTTCTAGATTAGCATTTTTTGCATGTTATGTTTATTATTTAATTTTACGTTCACATATGGCCATACTTGTTTTGTTCTATTCACACACACAAAAAATGTCAGTGGTATTTGTTAACCGGTGCCCCTGAGGCACTGGTTAAGAATTAGTCATGCTTTCTGAGAAGCACCTCACTAAGTATTGAATATGGATCACATGACATACACTTAGGCATGTGCTCTTTTGACTTTTGATGAATAATTTTAAGTTTTAACTCATCCAATTTAGTTGCATGGCTGAATTTGTTTTTTCCTTTTCTGTTTGATCTTCATCTACATATTTCCTTATTCTAAAGCTACGGTATATAGGTTCTGCTTTGGTCTTCTGTATTGTGACCTCATTTTTAACTTTTAGTCTAAGATTTACAAATGTAACAAATCAGAGGGGGGGAATGCAAAGTAGCTAGAGCGTGATGGTTTGAAGATGAGAAATCGCATTGGAAAGAACAAATGTGATACATAAATCGCTATTTCTAGAGAGCTTATCACATTGATGAACAAACTAATAAATATTTAAAGTAACTTAAACTAACTTTTATTCTAACATAAAACCCCTCTTGCATTTCAAATTCGTTGGCTTTCAGGTTTTCAATTGCTATGGAAAGCATTTCTGTTTGCACTTTGAGGCTTTCCAGCTTGGTACAGCTCCAGTTTTTATGGCCTTCTTACGGTTTATGGGCGATGACAACGAATCAAAAAAATTCAGTTACAGCTTAGAAGTAGGTGCATATGGGCGCAAACTTATATGGCAAGGAATTCCTAGGAGCATACGCGACAGTCATAGTAAAGTTAGAGATAGTCAAGATGGACTAATAATTCAGAGGAATCAAGCCCTTTATTTTTCGGGTGGGGATAAACAGGAGTTGAAATTGAGAATCACCGGTCGTATATGGAAAGAAGATTGAGAGATGTAAATATAATAATAATAATGTATCAAGCGTGAAGGATGTTCGAGTGATCATTGTATAGAGCTTATTACGGCTTGTTGTAAGATTTTGCTCTCTGGCAAGGTGTATCACTTATGATCTATTTATATCTCCATATATAGTTTCTCTTTCAGTTCCACACATCTTAGATTTGAGGGTTACTTCTGATTTGTCCTTCAAGTTTCTTTAACTTTTATCTTTTAATTACTCCTTTTGAGATGTCAAATTTTTTATTTTATGAAGGATACTTTGGTATATGATTCCCGTATATTTAAAAACGAAGTCACAATTCAAAGGATTAAAATAATTTTCAAATGCTAACTTCCAGAAAACATTTTCTATATGCATTTAAAGTTATGCTTTCTGTCTTGCCAAAATAAAATAAAATAAAATAAAATGAAGTTATGCTTTCTGAAGCGTTCAAGTTAAAAAATAAATGTTCTTTAAAAAAAAGTTAAAAAATAAATGTGTTAACAAACTTGTAAATTGGTGTATTTTGGGGAAATGATTTTGTAGCTGAGAGGTGAGTGGACGAGAAATATGGGGGATCAGAAAGCATCGGCTGGAGTGTAAAATAGTTTGATCAAGCCTGAAATTATTTTTAATCGAGCCATTTGAAAAAGGAAAGTTGACCCAACAAAATGTTTTAAAAAAAAAGTTACTCAAACATTTAGATGAGATGACACGAGTCTCTTCTAGCTTAACCAAGGTCCTGGGTTCGATTTTAGCTTTGGACATGCAGCAGCGTTAAAAACTCTAATAAAGAAGGTCCCATGAAATTCGAGAGATTAGTCTTTACAATTGCGCTAGCTTTTTTTACAACAAAGATAATAATACTTGGCTAACCCTGATAGTTTTTACACATGACATATGATTTTAGCTAAGAGGTTATAAGTATTTTGTTATTTGTAAGATGATTGCTCCATGCGCCTCGTAGATTGCTCAACATCTAAAATAAAGTGATTCGAAGTTATGATTAGATGTAAAAAATGTGGATCGTATCTCCTGATAGGTTTTGTGTGATCGGAAGTTACGATCCAATAAATTAAAAGGACCTTTGAGCAATTGAAGGATATGTAGAGCAACTTTTTTTTTTGGTCAAGTAACATAGTGACTTGAGAAATTCACCTTAAAGATGAATGAGGTTCGAACCCTGGCCCCTGTAAATATTTATTTATGTCATGTTGCGATTTTGTCATTTTAGAATACAAATGGAGTATTAGTTATTTTTACACCAATTTCCCTATTTATTCTCAACCTACCTAATTATTCCATTAATTATCATAGTAAGAACATCTCCAGTAAAGATATCTAAGTGAGTTTTATAAAATAACAAGCCTTTCTTGATTTTTTTCTCCTCATTAGAGGAAACATATTGTGACATAGATGATGTAAAGATTAATCCATAGATTTTATTTATAATAATAGCTCATATTAAAATGATTTTTTTTTCTTTTTTTCAAAGGATTTTTTTAGGCATATTAAAATGAAACATTGTTTTTATGACGAACGAAACATGTAAATGACTTTAGATGATCACATATTTTGTGGAGCTATAGCCCAAATTAGCTATAGTACTGTATGGTTTTATTACCTCTTCAAACAAACTAGTATAGACTATAGTTTTATTGTTTGTAGTTATGAGTATTTGAATTTCAGTTGTGTTTTGCTGTGTGTGAATGAGAATAGCAAAACATGAAGAGAGCACTAAAATAGAATGTAACAAGCGAATAACATGCATCTATGGTCACATTTTTTTCATCACCAACCAATATTCCCGCAAAACACAACAAAACATGCCCCGTTCTTCCAAAACGGACCTTCATTATACTCTTCCTCCTTCTTCTGCATGCATGCATTTCTTTTCCAGAAATCTTATTGTGATGTAATTATTATTGTAAATAATATAATTTTTTTTCCTTCTTGTTGTCATCAACCAATCTTCTCTGCAAAATAGTTGTATTGAGTTTCCGGTTGGATCCGGTAACGTGTTAGAGGTAATTTTGATTTGTGTCTTTCATTTGTATGCTACTAGCTGATTTTGTTATGTAATGATGCCACAAAACACAGTTATAACCCTGCATTTTTTTTTGTTGTTAATTTGCAGACAAGGTTTCTTATTAGGGACTTGTACAGTTGTATTGTGCCCATAAACAATAAATTTATTATTTCTTCAATATTAAATATAATTGTGCCTTTTTTTTAAATCGGTATCTGGCACCAACTAATTAATTCAGAGGAACAATTTCACCGTCCACTAGCGGGAATTGTGCCTATTGTTGCGTGATGTGTATCCGTGTTATATATGTTTGTGCCTTGATCATAAAGTGATGTACACGGTTGACTTTTAATTGATTTTGTGTTTATGTTGTCTATCCAATAGTATATAGAATCTGAGAAAATTTATCGAGATTTCAGAATTGAAATGCAAAGCTATGAACATCATTCCTCCCTAGTTGCACAATGTGATTTGTCTTTATTTTCAGGTGATTCATTATTAAAGCCAATGGGCTATTGAGAGTTGATACAGGAGTATTTGAAGTATGTTGTGTTGTGGAGGTGCAGAAGAAGATACCAGCGGGCCATCTTCAAACCAATACGCTGCACCATCAAGAGGGGGTAACACATATGGCGGCGGTGGTGGAGGTAATTAATAATCTCTTCATTTTTATCTATTCGTCTTTACTTCTTTTTCTTTGTATCTAGAAGGCTTCAACATAAGTGTTTTTGCATTTATTGCCAAAATAAGTCCTGTTTGCTTTTGGACAGTCACAACAATTTTAAGCCAAAGTATAAGAATTTCATTTTGCATGTGATAGTTATAGTGATTGAACGTGATCGTATATAATGTTATGAAATGATTTGAATGCGATAATTTAGAGTAGCCTTGTATGAATATAGGCAATGATAGAGGAGAGCCAAGGAGCAATATTACCAAGAGCGGTGGTCCACAGAAAGTATTACCAATTGAGATACCCTCCATATCGTTGGCTGAGATAAATAGATTAACAGGAAACTTTGGTTCAAAGGCCTTTATTGGTGAAGGTTCATATGGAAGGGTTTACTATGCAAAAATGAATGATGGTATTGAAGTTGCAATCAAAAGGCTGGATACAAGTTCTTCACCTGATTCTGACTCCAACGATTTCGCTGCTCAGGTAAGAAAAAATTATTTAAAGCAGTGTTTTGGCTCTTGGTCTTGTCACTCATATTGCATTATGTTACTATATGGATTTTGCAGTTATCAGTTGTTTCAAGACTCAAGCATGACAATTTTGTAGAGTTGACGGGATATTGTCTAGAAGCAGACAACAGAATTTTGGTTTATCAATATGCAAGTTTGGGTTCTTTGCATGATGTATTACATGGTAGGCCTACAACCACTCAATTTTAATTGAGAAACGCTACTAATACAATTTTTAACGCTATTTCCAGCACACTCTTTTTTACTAAATAAAATGCATATTGATTTTTTTCAAATTTATGTGAGAATCACATGATTCGAGCAAGACACGTTTGAACTTCAATTAATAGAAGGGAGTGCTGGAAATAATGTTACAGAATATGTTGCTAGCATGTATTTTGTTGAGCATATAGTGCAGGTTCCTTGATTAAAACTAAGGCTTTTGCTTTTACAGGAAGGAAGGGCGTACAAGGTGCCGAACCTGGTCCAGTCTTGAGCTGGAATCAGAGAGCAAAAATTGCATTTGGTGCAGCAAAAGGATTAGAGTTTCTTCATGAAAAGGTTCAGCCTTCTATTGTTCATCGCGACGTTCGATCCAGCAATGTCTTGTTATTCAATGACTATGAGGCCAAGATTGCTGATTTCAGCTTGACGAATCAGTCTTCTGATACGGCAGCTCGGCTACATTCAACGAGAGTCTTGGGAACATTTGGCTATCATGCTCCAGAGTATACCTTTTACTTTTACATTTCTCATAGTTTACTTTTACTTTTATATTGATCAATTTATGATCAATATATTTTTGTTGTTTTGATAGTGATAAATTTCATCTTCAGGTATGCAATGACAGGGCAGATAACACAAAAAAGTGATGTTTATAGTTTTGGAGTTGTGCTTTTAGAACTCTTGACGGGAAGAAAGCCAGTAGACCACACAATGCCTAAAGGGCAACAAAGTCTTGTGACTTGGGTATGTTTATCCCTAATTTGTTCATTCTTCTGAAGTTTAATGAGCTAATTGGTTTGTTTTCTGTTGTATAATTTACTATTTTGCCAATATATATTTTTTAATAACCTATTTCAGGCAACTCCAAGGTTGAGTGAGGACAAAGTGAAACAATGTGTGGATCCTAAGCTAAACAATGACTACCCCCCAAAGGCAATTGCTAAGGTTTGCTCCATTATTTTTTAATGGTCTGTCTGGATTTATGAAAAGTTTTCTGTTTTTACTCTTGATTGCAAAATTGGTACTGTTTTTCATTATGTTTTCAATGATTTGTAAAGGAAAGAGTGCAAATAATTTGTACAAATGAGTGAATAGGCAAATTGATCCTCAAAATTGTAAGCATTGGTCAAGATTATTATTGGTTTTTGCAAATTGACAAATACACCTCTAAAATTGGAAAGTGTTGGTCAAAATAGTTTCTATTAACTTTCACCGTGCAAAGATTATGATATGATACGTTAATCGGATATGTTGCTCTTCCACGTTGATCCCACGTCAATGTCACAAGACCAAAGACTATTAGGTCATCTTAGGGACTAATTTGTCAAGTAATCGAGTCGCTACACAGTTGTAATTACTGACAAACTTGTTCTTAAGATGATCTAAATTTCATATGCAAATTAGTCCCTAATGAATTGACATTGATGAAGGATCAATATGCAATGTCACACGTTCAATTAATGTGTCATATCATAGTCTCTAATGACAAAAGTTAACAAAGGGACCATTTTGAGAAACATTTAACAATTCCAGGGATGTGTTTTTGAAGTCGCAAAAAATGAGTGACTATTTCAAATGCTTACAATTTCGACTAGAGGACTAATTTACCTATTCACTCTTTTACAATTCTTTGAAAACATGAAACAAAGTGATAACAAAAAACAAATTTGCATTAAAAGTGAAAATAGAAATAAGATACTTTGATGTTGTGACTTGATCATTTGATGTGGATATGTAGTTGGCAGCTGTTGCAGCACTGTGTGTGCAATATGAAGCTGATTTCCGGCCAAACATGACAATTGTTGTCAAAGCTCTCCAGCCACTTCTCAATGCAAAACCGGCTGGTCCTGACTCTAATGCTTGACACGTCATTGAATTATCATGAGTCATAAGAAAATTTGTGCATAAAGTTGAACTTAGATTGCTTGGTCACCTACTCAATAGGAAATATATATGTATGTACCTATTGTGTATGATAGAGATCATGGAAAAAGAAATTTCAAAGACCTTGCCTTAGTTGATACTGTCATTCACCTTTTGATTTACTTAGCTTGTGCTATATGATTTAGTACACTTTTTATTTGGTGAATCGATTACAATATTCAACGATCAATACCGCTTATGGACATTTAAGGTGTGTATCAATTATAATATTCGACATTCGTTTCCACTTATGATCATTTACCCCTATGACCCCGTAAGGATTTATGTCCCTTGTAGAAAGGCGTTTCTATCGACATTTAAGGTGTGTATCAATTAAAAGATTTGACATTCGTTGCCACTTATGATCATTTACTCCTAAGCCGCCGTAAGGATTTATCTCCCTTGTATGTTTACTAGCATGGTTGTGTAAACCATACCATAAAAAACTTTCAATGTAAATTTTAATACTATGGCTCTAGTCAACCAGACCAGACAAATTTCCAATGCAAATTTTATCTACATGCCTCAAATCAACATTAAAACATTTTTACTATGATTCAAGTCAACCAATCCAAAAACTTTCCAAAATACATTTTATACTACAAGACTCAAGTCATATTGCAACATGAATCGAGTCAACATATCTAAAAATTTAGAACCACGTGTTTTGAAAGATGTATGAAATAAAAATATATTTTCTTAGAAGCTATGATCAAGAACAACCATCGAAGGATACATTTTACTTTCAATTCTAATCTAACATAGTTTTAATATCAAATCAAACCACACTATCCTAAGCAAAGAAACATGTACTCGCATACTTCCTCTTTTTGATGATATGTCAAAACTAAGAATTGAAAGACATTATTAATGTAAAACTTACTCCTCTTGAATGTGTGCACGTTAGCTGTGAAATTTAGGAAATACTACGTAGAATTTTCCCCTCCTTTAATATTTATTAAAAAGAGGAAAAGACAACAAACATTAGAAGTATCAAGTTTATAAAATGAGGCACATGCATATCATAGTCATATACACTTATCATATAAATTAATAACATACAAATATCACTACATTAAAACCAACCATCAAAACAAAAACAAGCACTCACATTTTAGTTGAGAAAGACGTGAAAAATTATAAATTACATAGGATTCAAACCCGGTCAATGCTTCAAAGTTATGCAATTTGCCAATACACGCCATGGCAACCTATTACTCTTATACACTACTCCCGATGTCCCAAATTATAAGTACTCCATCTGTTTCATGATACTTGTCTATTTTGGAGAATAATTTTGTTTCACAATACTTGTCATTTTCAAGTTTCAATGCAAAATTAATTATTGTCTTGTCAATAATACCCTTGCATATTTATTGCAGAGAGAGAAAAAATAGAATGAAATAATAAATGGTTAAGGGTATTATAGAAAACACACATATAATTTCATAAAAAATAACAAAATTTATTTGATTTCTTGGTTACTGTAATTTATCTAAAATGGACATTTTTTTTGAAACGGATGGAGTAAAGGATAAAATTAATTACTTTCACCGTCCAAGTTATAAGTAGTTTTGACCATTTCACATGTAATAAGAAATATAATCAATTTTGTATGGGAAATAAAATTATGAGTTGTTTAACAAAATTATCCTTAATAAATGATATGATAAAAATTAATTAAATAATTGAAAGAAGAAAGAGTAATAAATAGTTAAGGGTATAATAGAAAAAATATCAAATGTTTCATTGGTAAAACGATTTATAATTTGGGACAGTTTTTTTCCCAAACCGATTTATAATTTGGGAGGGATGAAATATTTTTTTACATCAAACCAAAGATAAATCACATCTCATCCCAAGCATTGAATATCAAGAACTCGTCTCTTGGGGTTTCCAGCAATTGCAGCCCAATGCAGGGTCGGCCCAACAATTTTAGAAGCCTAAAAAAAAACATTATTGTTAAGCATTTTCCAATAAAAAAATTACATAAGTTTTATGAAAATAAATGAAAAAAATGCAACAAGTTTGTTGGAGCCAAGAGTTGAATCTTGGACCAAGAGCCCTTTGCTTTAAACAACTTAACTGGAAAAACATTCAACGATAAGTTTTCATATAATATATTTATAAGTAAATTGAAATATTTTGAGGTCTTATTCCAACCTAAAATTTTGGGGCTTGGGCCCTTGTTTGGGCCACGTGGCCCTGATCCAAACCCGCATTACATTTTGAAATCCACAAACTAGCAAATTTCTTTTATTGAAAGTTGCGACTGAAAAACCTTTGCTTCCACTTTTTTATGTATAAAAGCAACCCTATCACATAAATGGTGGGATTGTGCACATAAATGAGTTTTAATTTAAAAAACAAGCTATTCCCTTGTGAATTCATAAAGGAAAAGATTAGAAGGCCAAATTGGCACGTCAATAAAAAAATAACCGCGTGTTACAATCAATGTGGCTCACTGTTTGTCGTGTCATCTGACTTGTATGGAAATGTGACGTCAGTAATTAATTTTCTTCTTCTTCTTCTGAGGGACTAAAATTAGAAATTGCTCATATCACATGAACTAAAAGAGTACTTTATCCCCTTTTCTATAATATTTATCTGATTTTTTCTTTCATTTTCAAGATATCTTACTCTTACACATTTTTCAAAAAATGAAGAAGATATCTTACACGCAAAACTTATTTCTCTGTGATGTTTTTTGGTACAACATTTCATGTGATTTATTAGATTATTTTTTCCTTTTCTCTTACGTTCCTTATTCAAAATCCTACTGCTGACGTTATCGTGCAATCAAGTTTTGGAGCGTTGTGTAAAAAAAGACAAGTTTCTCACTTAATCAAATAGTATACAATTGACTATGCGGTAATAATACCAAATGTAGAAGATTCAATTTCGTGCTTTCTTGCTACCACTTTTTTATAAGGAAAAAAAACTGATGCGAGTTTATTTTAATTATTATTTGTTTTATTGTTTGGAGGCTAAGTATTTTGTTTTTGACATAGGGTTATGTATTTGTTGATAAAATAACGGTAGAGATCGTAGTGGTAGATATTGTAGGTTTGCATGAATGATCGCGTGTTTAAACATAGCACACTTTATTCATATTTATAATAAAAATAAAATTAATTACAATTAATGTTAATTAAACATAATCGATACAACAACTAGCAAATTATAACATTTGATTTATTCATACACGATTTAATAATAACTAGCAAATTATAACATTTGATTTATTTCTTTCCTGTAATTTTTTTTTTGAACAAGCCAAAATGGAATATATTATAACACAAAAGGTGATTCATCTCGCACAAGATGTGCAAAAGAGAACCACCCCCAAAAGTCACAGATACAAGTCTAGTGCCAAAAAATCACTTCTGAGGAGAAATAAATCAAAACAAGCTACAAAACAACACCCATACAAGGTAAAAGGTGACGCCACCAGTCATTGTAACTGTAGGCGAAAGTAGGCATATTCGCTTGTAGCCAAGAAAAAGACATAAATTTAACTTTGTTTACTGAATGATCCAAAGTGTCAATCTTCTGGTTAAAAATCCTGTTGTTTCTTTCCTTCCAAATAACCCAGACAGTAGCCATCCAAATTACCGTCATAAAAGAGTGAGACAACCGTGGTAACCCCGACAAGTGACCAAAATGATAAAGGTGATCACTAGCGGACGCTGGAGCAGTAAATGAGATGCCTAGCCACTGATAGATACGATGCCACACCATACCGAAATAATCACAATGAATAAGTAAATGATTCGTGGTCTCAGAAGAACCGCACCCACCAATACAAGAAGTGCCGTCAAGAGGAATGACACGCCTACGGAAAAGGTTGTCTTTAGTTGGGATTCGGTTGCGGAGAAGACGCCAAGCAAAAACAGATACCTTAAGCGGAACTTTCTTCTTCCACAAATCGACAGACAACCCACGCTCTGGAGTGAAACTCGGTGCCGTGAGATAAGAGTAAGTACCCTTAACGGAGTAGCCATGAATAGGGTCTAGAAGCCACTGCCACCTGTCAATAATATGGTCCTACAAAACAACATCATGCAACAGAGATGCACACTGGGACACTGACTCCTCCTCCCACGCCAAAAGGCGCCTCCTCCACTCCCAGGCACCACCACCGTCGACCCACCCCCTCCTCTCCATCTGACGCACTGTCACCCATTTATCCACCGCCAAATCAAAAAGGCGAGGAAATTGCACCCGCAGAGGCACATCCCCCACCCAATTACTTGACCAAAAGTATGTGCTACCTCCGCCACCTACTACCCTACGCAAATTATCTTCGAACCAGCTCCCCTCCCACACCCCCACACCGCAGCGAATGCTAGAAATCATCTGCCACCACAAAGAGCTATCTCTCCCACCCTCCTTCAGCCGCCCCCTTCCTCCCCGTACCTAGCCTTCAAGACTCGATACCATAAACCATCCTTATCAACCAACATACGCCAGCACCACTTCCCCAACAGAGAAACATTAAACTCCCTCATCCTTCTCACACCTAATCCACCATCCTCCCTCGATAAACAGACAGAGTCCCAATCCACCCAAGAAATCTTCCTAAAATCCTCACCACCCCCCCAAATTTTTTTTTAAAATAAAGATTCGATAGAAGAAATGATACCTACGGGGGCCTTGAAGAAGGAAAGAAAGTAAACCGGAAGAGATGATAGGACAGATTTCAAGAGTATCAAACGACTACCAAGCGAAAGAAATTTACTTTTCCAACTCGACAACCTAGCAATAATAGAGTTCACAATCGGTTTCCAAAAATTTAACTTCTGAGGATCCCCCCTATAGGCAGCCCCAAATACACAAAAGGAAAAATCCCCACACGGCAATTCAACACCAAAGCTGCTTATGTAACCAAGAATCTGATACATTGACACCAGTCAGAAGACTTTTAGTGAAATTCACTTTCAACCCTGATACCTGTTCGAAGAGCATCAACACTGCCCGTATAGACCGGACATTGGACCAACTCTTCTCTCCGATGATGAGTGTATCATCAACAAACTGTAGATGAGATAGACAAAGTGCACTGTCGTTTCCCACAAAGTAACCACGAATCAGGCCGACCTCTATAATCGACAACATAAGAACATTGAAACCTTCAGCTGCCAATAAAAAAAGAAACGGAGATAGAGGATCACCTTGACGAAGTCCTCTCTCCATGGGGAATTCTTCTGTAGGACACCCATTAACCAGCACCGAAGCCGTAGCCGTTCCAATGCATTCAGACATCCATATACGCCAGAGAGTCGGGAAATTCATCTTATGCATGACCGTATCCAGATAATTTAAATCAACCGAATCGTAAGCCTTTTCGAAGTCAACCTTAAACAACAACATTTCTTTATTCATGCAACGCGCCTCATCCACCGCCTCATTCGCTACTAAGATACCATCCAAAATCTGGTTACCCTTAACAAAAGCCGACTGTGAGTCTGAGACCACACTTCCAATAACTGCACGAAGTCTATTTGCAAAAATTTTTGCTAGAACCTTGTACATACATCCCACTAGAGAAATACACATCCACACTTTTCAAAGGGCCTAATAAAATATCATATAAGTGGTGTTTATTAAGTTGTACGCATCAATTACAATATTTAGCGATCAATATAATTTATTAAATATTTATCCTCATAACTCATTATTATTTATAAACACTTATTCTCATAATTTATTACCATTTATAGATATTTATCGACGTCCGTTACAAAGTCTAAAGATCTCACTCGGTCAAAAGAAAAAGTCCACTTAGTCATTTAAATGCGATTAGGGTTACAAGGTATGGAGTTTTGTAGGATTAATTGATACATAAACACAAGAAAATTTATAAATTTATAGATAGATAAAAAGTAAAAATAAAATAAAAGATATATAACAACAATGTGTTTATTGTTTTTTGTTTTGTTCCTCGTAAATTTTAACCGCGCCTCATAATTCGAGCAACCACTAGCATTTCAATTTCGATTTTTCTTACCAATACACACAAAAAATCCATCTCCTTACAAATATATATAAACACATTCATTTCACGCACGCAGTCGCTCGCTTGCACACACCACCAAATCTCATCGTCATCGCCATCCACCAAAACCCTTACCGATCGCCGCCGTTTTCCGCCAATCCTTCCGCCGTCATCATTTCGATCTACTTCCTCTTCACCGTTTCAATTTATTATTCATTTTAATTTTCACTTTTTTACTTTCCGTTTCGATTCATATCTATTTCGCAGACTCCGTTACAATTGATATGAACAACCAGTGAATTACACAGTTATGAAAATGCCATCAGTAGCGAACAGGAACGAACAATTCACTAATTTAATGTCTGTTAATCAATTTTGGTCGAATAATTGTGGCGATGTTAGCTTCAATCAGCTTCAGAAGGTATAATCTATTTTATTTATTTTTTAAATATATTTATTTATTTTATTTAATTTTAGTTTAATATTACTGTTAGATCACTGTTTTATATTGATTATTCTGTTAATAGTGATGATTTGCTTGTCTTTGTATTGGATCCTACTGTTGAGCCAAATTTTCCTTTTATTTCTCAGGGTTTTGATGTATTGTTCTTTTGCGCAATGTGTATATTTATGTTTGATTAGGGTTGGTATTAAATATTAATGATACTTTTAGCTGAGTCAGTGAATTATCTGCAGTGAAGTACACAAACATTAGAGTTGCACCGTATCGGCGTTGGACATGTGTTTGTGTTAGATACATTGGATTGGATAACCTGCTTATATTTACTATTTTCCATTTTTATATTTAGATAATGATATAGATAGGATATCACAGTAGCCAGATACATTGCACAGTGTTTGCGGCAATTTTTACTTCATTTATTTACGATCTCTGTTGCACCGACACTTTTGATGGAAACATGTCTGGTGGTCGGTGTCCGACACCGACACAACACTGAGACATGATTATATAATTAATTCATTTTTTTTCTTTCAAATTTTTACTAGTGTCGATGTGTCGGTGTCTGTGATTCATAGTTTACAACTACAAATTTTGACTATCGAGACAATTGTGTCTAATAATTATGGTTGTGCTTTTGTTAATGTTTAGTAGTTTAACATGTTATACTCCTGCCAGGAATCATCTTCATCTTACATGTTGTGCTTTTGAATTTTTTTTCTTATTCCCTTGTCTATTTCATACTGTAGTTGAGTCCTTGTCATATCTCTGCTTATCTTATTCATGATTGTTAGCAATTATCAAAGATGCTACAATATAGTGGGAGGAAAAGGAAAGTGCATCCATAGGAGAACTGATATTAAATAACAGTGAATTGTTTCTGACCCGAGTCATGTTACATATATTACATTGTTCTCTCGATCAAGTTGCAATTTCTGACATGCTTATCTTGTCTCTTATTCGATATTTTATGTTATTTTGATATAGTTCTGGAGTGAATTGTCACTACAAGCTCGGCAAGAACTTCTGAGGATTGACAAGCAATCCTTTTTTGAGCAAGCTCGTAAAAATATGTACTGCTCCAGGTGCAATGGATTGCTTCTTGACGGATTTTTGCAGATTATTATGTATGGGAAATCTTTGCAGCAAGGGGTGGTTGCTCAATTTCCTGGCAACACACTCAGAGGTTTGAAAAAGCAAAATATTGGTGGATCAAGCATTACAAAAGGGTGCCAAGATGAAATTCAAGATCCAACTGGCCTTCCTTGGGGAGGTCTGACCACAACCCGTGAGGGCTCATTAACGCTTATGAACTGCTACTTGCATTCAAAGTCTCTAAAAGGGTTGCAAATTGTAAGTGAAACACATTTAAACTGGATCCTCACACAATTCTTTTTCCTTCTTTGGTGGCTAAACACTTATTCTTGTTAGGTCTTTGATGGGGCACGCGATAGGGAGCGGGAAAGAGAACTGCTTTATCCCGATGCCTGTGGTGGGTCAGGCCGTGGTTGGATTAGCCAAGGAATTGTGAGTTATGGCAGAGGACATGGAACAAGAGAAACATGCGCTTTGCACACTGCCAGACTTTCATGTGATACACTGGTAGATTTTTGGTCGGCACTGGGAGAGGAGACTCGATTTTCTCTTCTAAGGATGAAGGAAGAAGATTTTATTGAGAGACTTATGCACAGGTTTCTATTTGTATATTCCTTACACTGTATTATGCATTAGACAAGTGAAGATTGTTATGGTGGGATAATAACATAATTTCTGAAACTAGAATAGAGTAAGGTCATACATAAACTGATATACAAAGATTGAGAATCTGTGATATGCCCCTGAATGGTTTAAATTTTTCGAATATCACTGTCATGATTGTGATCCGAGCTATCTGTTTTATGTCCTTGCAAGGTCAGATGGAAAAATGAGAAAATTATTTTGGGTGCTAAATAGTTTTAGCATTTATATGCAAGTAGATAAAAGTGCTCAATGTGGTGCTTAGGCCATAAGGCTCTCCCACCTAATGGACTAGTGTTTTGTGCTTGGCTCTCATTGTGGGCTTAAATCCTAACAATTGGCGCTCTTCCCAAAAAAGGAAAGGGCTTCCATCTGATCAGTGCCAATAGTGTGAAAGCCTCCGTGGACGTCGATTCTTAAAGGGTGTGGCAATGTTAGGAGTCCCACATTGAGTAGTTAAATATGCTCAATGTGGCACTTAAGCCATGAGGCTCTCCCACCTAATGGACTAGTTTTTGGTTGGGCTCTCCTCATGTGCTTAAGTCCTAACAATTGGTGCGTTCACTGAGAGTTGGGCCAAAAAATGGCTAGCTGGATTAAGGTGTTTATTCGAATACTTGTAGGCTAGTGAAGCCGCCAAAAAAGGAAAGGACCATTTTGTCAGTGTCGATAAAGTGAAAGACACCGTGGAAAGGGTATGGCAATGTAAGGAGTCCCACCTAATGTACTAGTCTTAGGTGTTGGGCTATCCTTATGGGCTTAGGTCCTAACAGTAATAAACTATCTGTTGGATTCCAGGATAATGAGGCTGCTGGTTTGCAGTTGCTAAAAGATGAACATGGAATTCTATCATAGGTATTGAACTGATAGGACAGCCTTCAATTATGACATATTGCGCGGGGGGGTTCATGTGGGCTTGATACATGAGTAGTTTGGGTAAGAAAATGATTTTGTCAGAGAGAATTACATATTTACTGAACTTTGTTGTCTGTAAACATGGACAAATACATAAAAAGGGCTAAGCTATCCAAGAGTTCTTGTCATGCAATTTTTGAGAGGATAAATTGGAAGATAAGCTATTATCGGTATTAAGATGCAGTTGGTAATTATTTTTGTGATGATACTGAATTCACGGACCTTGGGTTAAGAGCATCAAAGGAATAATGCAATGCTTTATGTTCTATCCTGATAACTTAAAATTTCCAACATTGTCTCTGGTGTTGCTTTCTACTAGTATCATAGAGTGGGTCTTCATGCCGTTAGAGAAATGGTTTTGTTTTGATTCATAAGTCTATTCTTTTCCCGCATTATGCTTTATTTCTCATTCAATTATATAAAGGAAGTGCTACTCCTTTATGTCAATCATGATTTAATTTATTTACTCATCCTTTGAAACTTGATATGGAGCTTTACTTCAAGGCAGTATTATAATATCTGTTTAGATCTTTATTTCCCTGTACTCATACATAACTATATGTTTTAAGCATGCTTTATGATTTCATCTTTACTAATAAGTTACTTGTCTACCAGGTTTGATAGCAAGAGATTTTGCCGAGATTGTAGAAGAAATGTTATTCGAGAATTCAAGGAACTAAAGGAACTGAAACGCATGCGCAGAGAACCTCGTTGCAGCAGCTGGTTTTGTGTTGCTGACTCGGCCTTTCAGTATGAGGTGTGACTTTCATGTTTCTATGCTTCTGTAATATCAGTTTTGGTTGAGATCCTAGGGGAAGAGTCTACAAAGTATCATTCCTATGAGATTTTTTTTTACCAAACTACCATTGACAACACAAGTAGATATTTTATCTAGCCCAAACATTCATCAATTTGCTTTTATCAGGTCTCAGATGACTCAGTTCAAGCTGATTGGCGTCAGACGTTTCCAGATGCTTTGGGTACCTACCATCACTTTGAGTGGGCTGTGGGCACAAGTGAAGGAAAATCTGACATTTTGGAATTTAAAAGTGTTGGATTGAATGGATGTGCCAAAGCTGGCAACCTTGATCTTGATGGTTTGAGTGCATGTTTCATCACTCTCCGAGCTTGGAGATTAGATGGACGCTGTACCGAACTTTGTGTTAAGGCTCACTCATTGAAAGGTCAGCAGTGTGTACATTGCAGACTAATTGTAGGAGATGGTTATGTCAGAATTACGAAAGGGGAAAGTATCCGAAGATTCTTTGAGCATGCTGAAGAGGCTGAGGAGGATGAGGTAATACACGATTCAGTAAGGAAATAAACTTCCTTACTAATTATACATAAATAGTGTGATAGTGTGATTTTGATAAGTATTCACAAGGAATTTGTCAGACGAAGTAACACATGTTATTATTTAATATATGCTTCTAGGACGATGATTCAGTTGACAAGGACGGAAACGATCTTGATGCAGAATGCTCTCGTCCTCAAAAGCATGCAAAAAGCCCTGAACTGGCTCGTGAATTTCTGCTAGATGCTGCTACTGTTATTTTCAAAGAGCAGGCATGTTTATCATTAATTTTATTTTCTCATGGCTCTGTCTTGTTCAGCCACTGACTGTGTTATCCTTTCAGGTTGAAAAAGCTTTCAGAGAAGGAACAGCACGACAAAATGCCCACAGCATATTTGTCTGTCTTGCACTAAAACTGCTGGAGGAACGAGTGCGTGTAGCTTGCAAAGAAATCATTACATTAGAAAAGCAGGTCTTAGTTATTATGATTTTTGGAAAAGGGCTTTTGGGGATTAATTAAAAGAATGCCTGTTTATATGTTGAATTACACTTACTAAATCCTAATTATATGGTTGTCTACAGACGAAACTTCTTGAAGAAGAAGAAAAAGAAAAACGTGAAGAAGAAGAACGGAAAGAGAGGAGAAGGACCAAGGAAAGGGAGAAAAAACTTCGAAGGAAGGAAAGACTAAAAGGAAAGGAAAAAGACAGAGAAAAAATATGTTCTGAATCAAATGATATTCTCTGTACTTCAGAAATCTCAAAAGAAGAATTGGCTGCAGGTGCTGATGTGGATGAAAATAATCTTATCAGTTGCAGGAATTCAGCTGTTGAAACAGATGAAGTCAATCTTCTGAGTGACGATTCTCCTAACATCCAAGATAAAGAATTCTCTAGTGAGAATGATACTTTGAGAACACAACACTTCTCTGATGATGATTGTGATGAAGAAAATTCCAATACAAATGACGAGACAGGTCAGCAGTCTACAGTTGAACAAACAATGCTTTCTCATCAAAGACTGAGATGCAGGAAAGAATTTCAACCGGATGATATGCCTTTCAAGCGGTCCGACAGACGCCAATATGCCATTGTTTCTGACAATGGTGCGATGGTTGGAAAAACCGAGTCAAGACATTATGGAGAGAATTTTTTGACATCACCAAGGGGAGTTAATGGATTGAATAGGCAATCAAGAGTAAGTGTTCCTGCAAAATCCAATGGTCGAAATGTGGGTCCGAAGTATGGTGAGAAGTTTTACAGTTCCAGTAACCGGATGAATGACAGATGTGATATTCATTCTTGCAGCTGTAGTCCAAATAATGAATATAAGATGAGGGTTGAGCAACATTCTCCTTTGACAAGAGCTAGTTGGGAGTCAAAACCTGCCAGCCAATCTGAGTCGGCTAAGCAGTTTTATCGGGTTAGTAAGTACAATCAAGTAGAATATATGCATGAGAATGATGGAAGACCCAAAAGCAAAATCAATTTGGGGAACTATCCCAGCAGGGATTTGTTTCAATCCAAAAAGGTTTGGGAGCCTACGGAATCTCTGAAGAAATATCACCACAGTAATTCAGACTCTGATGTTGTTTTGAGGTCCGCCAAAGTTCAAGAAGCTCAGCCTGATCTGATCAAGCCATCTATTGGGGAAAGTGTTGGTTCAGGTGAAAATGATAACGAGGACTGTAATTTAAAGCAATTAAGTAGTATGGATGCAGGCTGTCAAAATGATTATCATGTTAAAGTTGAAGGTTCTTGTTGCTCTACAGAAATTTCTTCTGAGGAACCTGGAAAATGCCCAACTGGAGGCTCTGCCTTGGACAACTCTTCTGATCCTACTCAAAGTAGCCCATTTAGTTCTGACAACTGCTCATCATGTCTAAGTGAGGGTGACAACAATACAACCTCATCAAACCATGAAAATCAAGAATCCTCAACCACATCAGATTCTGAAGATGTTAGCCAACAATCTGAAGTTAGAGATAACTCAGCTTGTGTGGAAAACGTGCTGTCTGATTGTCATGGAGTTGCCATGGAGAACAACCAGAATGCAAATGGCGAGAGTTTGTCCAGAAGTTCAAGTTCACTGACTGGTGCATCCTTTGATGGAACAAGAAGTGATGCATCAGGGAATTTTGTGGAAATTGCCCATAGTTTTGGTAATGGATTTTCCACCACTAATGTGTGTTCTCAACCTCAAAACCTGTTCCCCCCGGTGTCAAATCAAAATATTCAATTTCCAGCGTTTCAAGCTCCTTCAACAATGGGTTATTTCCATCAAAATCCAGTTTCATGGCCAGCAGCTCCATCAAATGGGTTGATGCCCTTCCCACACCCTAATCATTACTTGTATGCTGGCCCTCTTGGATATGGCTTAAATGAAGATCCCCGCTTCTGCTTGCAGTATGGTTCCTTGCAGCAACCAACACCGTTGTTTAACCCTGCCATTCCAGTTTATCAGCCAGTTGCCAGAGCTAATGTCTTAAATGGAGAGGAATGGGCACAAGTTTCCAAGCGAGCTTCCTTGCAAGAGCATATTAATGTATCTATTGCAGAAAGAGCTGTTTCTTCTGGAAATAATTTTAAAATACAAGTATTCAATGGAGAAGTTAAACAAGATCGTTCTGCCAAGTCACAAGAGAATAACGGTGACTTTTCCCTGTTTCATTTTGGTGGCCCTGTAGCCCTCTCAACAGGTTGTAAATCGGGCCTTGCATCTTCAAATGGTGATGCTGTTGGTGATTTTAGCTTGAAAAGTTCAGCAGATCATGCAGAGAAGGTCCATACTTGCAATAAGAAAGACACCACCACCATGGAGGAATACAATTTGTTTGCTGCAAGTAATAACTTAAGGTTTTCAATTTTCTAAAATGATAAAGTGAGAAGTATAAAGGTGGCTGTTGCTGAATTCAGTCCCTATCTTCATATATGATAGATTGAGATTTGAATACTTTGTTATTCGGTAAACAATAAGCTTCCTTTAGCAATTTTCAACCTTTAACATATAGTTTGATTAGTTAATTGTTGCACAGTTTGTGCCGAATTTTTTTCTTCGTTGTAGAGAAAGATTGAGAGTGTTGGTATTTTGAAGGGTTTTTTCATTACTACTTTGCAGTTCTTTCTGTTTTGTTGAAACAAAGCAGTTTTCATGAAAGCTTTGTTGGAGGTTTTTTGAGCCGAAGATATCTTTATTGATTTAAGTGATTTCTTGACTCACTTTATTGATTTTTCTCCCGTGAAAAAGCGTTCCAGTAATTGAATTCCAACTTAGATCCTTTCATTTTTTTTTGAAGTTAACTTAGATCCTTTCATGTGTATCTCACATGATGCATTTTTATTTTTGCAACGAATTTTGAAATCTGATGCCCAAGAGTTTTAAGTCTGAAACATTTCTAACAGTAATCTGGTGTGTAGACTGGAAGTGATATTTTCACACGTGCTCTGTTTTCTTTCTCTTTGTCTGCTGCTTTTGTCTTTCTAAGGAGAAACTTAGGGTTTGTTTGTCGAAAAAAAACGTGCTTCTGTGCTGATGTCTCATAGGATTCAAAATCTAACGAAATAGAAGCAGTCCTTAACATATGCCAAGTCCTTAACACTCTTTCTAATGGACACATTCCATCACACTCTTTTCTATTGATTGAAAGTCACATGGTATCCACATAATTTAGTGGGACCCATATGAATTTCAACCTATATAAGAGTGTGTTGAGATATGCGTGTTTGAGGGTGTGTTCTTCATTATTCAAAAATTTAATGGTATGCCAAGTTTTTGATGTGCATACGTACGTGATTATGTGAAGTCTAACGATCATCTATTAATAGGAGAGACCAATGTGGATGATTGCTGATTGGGGCATTCAAGGATGGCTATAATGGTCGTGATTGGGATATTTAATTCTCCAATAGCACGCCCAAGTATGCTCCACTGTGAGTCGTCTACTTGGACTAATCAACATCTATTTAGAAGTTGAATTATTTACCTGGTTTGAGCTAAAGATTAAAGGAGGTGGATGTCCGGTTTGAGGTAAGTGTTAAAGGAGGTGGAGGTCCTTGTACCAACTAATTACTAACATTGATCACTTATTATTAAAAAAAAATAAAAATTGATCACTTATAAAATAACGTCAATTTCAAATAGAATACTCGGTTGTTCTTACGGAATTGTTCAATGGTTTTTAAGGAATTGAGGTTTTACTACCCTTGCTTGATAGCGTGTAGCCTTAACTACATAGTTCATTTTGTTTGAATATTCAATAGAGATGGCAGTGGAATAGAATAAGATGGAATTGAATGAAACTAGATAAAAGTATATCGAATCGATATTTCATTCTTTGTTGTGATATTTTGATAACGGTTGGAGTTTTATTTGAGACATGACATCAAATATCAATATCTTGTTTTTCGACCGTAAAAGAATAAAAAAACTACTCGCAATTCTTAACCCAACGGGTAAAAATGTCGAAATTGTTGGGCCGGACGTTGTGACCCGAGTTCTAACGTCGGCTCCTTCACTTATGTGGTGAGTTTTCAATGATTATTGTTATTTTATCTATCAACTAAAAATAAATAAATAAAAACTTTGTTTCATCTCATGCCTCTAAATGGGAAGGGTGAAAATTACAGGGAATCAGATAAAATGAAACGGAGCATGAAATGTATTGTATCACATTTCATTTATCTTCTAAAATTAGTCTAAACACAACTTCAAGAACTGAATGTATTTATTGTCAGATTTTTCGGTAGGCAAAATTGGCGATCCACCACTTAAAAAAAATAAACTCTGTATCCAACATAATGACCAATTAATTTGAGGGATCGAATTCTACGAACACCTATAAAGCTCAATTTAAAGTTAGAGCAAAGTTGACAATCCACTCAAATAATTTCTCTTGTTGAGGAACCTCGGCCTAAGTTCTATAATTTATCAAAGAACTAAAGAACTGTGTTCGTTTGGTACGAGTCTACAACCAATATGAGAATCCAAGATATAATTCGAATTCAGAGCACATAATATTTTGATTTCATTTATCCATATATTTTGCGACTTATTAAAATACTTGAGTACTGCTAATATTAGGAAGGAATTTGTAAACGAAATGCAAGAATATGCACGTGTACCATTGTAAAGAAATTATAAAACTGGTATCTCTTTCTTTCACGGAAGTCATGCATTGCTTCAGTGTATCAACAAAGTACAAAAATAAAAAGCTGAAGTTTTATGGATGACATTCACACTTCACATAATATCAGATATTCTATGGGAAACAAAGTGCATAATTTGCAAAATATTACTTAAATATAAAAAAATTATACAATCCCAAAATTTTACTAAATTATAGGAAAATAACATCCATAGTGTCACCATGCAAATGGATTTTACACGAGGAAGCCTGAGATACTAATCAAACTAAATCATTTATAATTTGTTTTCATCCAAAAAATTCTAGCTAACTATCATAAAGCATTAAACCATATTAAAGTCCAACCAAATTGCGTGTTCGAAAGGATCTAAACTAGTTTTTAAGTCCTAGATTTGATCAAAACAGCTAAATAAAAGCCAGGTTCATCCACAAATTCAGCCACATCAAAGGAATTAGCAGCTGCAACACTTTGTAAATGTGTTTTGTCAGGAAGGTCAGAAACTACTACTTCTGGGTACTGTTGTCGTTGCTGTTTCAGTATTTCTCTCCCTTGTGGATGACTGATAATCACCCTTCCACCTACATATCAAAACCAAAATTAAAAAGAATAAATCATCTTGATTATTGAGAGCATTTAGTGTGTGTTTGAAAATGCGGTGGCATCAACTAGACACAAGAACATCAAAATGAAATTTGCACTTTCAAAACACTGAAAAAAGCAATGAAAAATGCATGGAACACAAGAAAACCATTAAGTTGGCCTCAAAATCAAATGCATAAGGTGCACTTTGTAGAAGAGGTATAGAAGCATATAGAGGAAGTGTTTTCCAAACAACAATTTCTTGTTTCAAAGTAAATACTACGTACTACTCAAAAGCTTTAGGAAAATTATCACTACAAGAAAGAAACACATTGCATAGTGTTTCATGAAAGGGGAAATTTGAGACACGTGATGCATGAAGAGTAAGTAGAATGACTGCTTCTAATTGAATCAAATTCATATCGGACACAATGAGCCCTTTTGACTCTGTTATTAAAAAAAAGGTCGGCGGCAACAATTTAGACTGTGACAACAAGGTTTATTGTCTCCAAGATCACTATTGAGGCACATTAACCGCAACTCTCTACAATATCAAGAATTACAATGCAGCTACGACAGTGATTTAAATCATTTGTTAAGATTGCGTTTCTATTAAAATAAGTTTGAAGTTACAAAGAAGTCTTTGTAAGTATGTACAAGTTGTGAAGAAGTTCAATAAGATCTCATGAAATTAAGAGATAGGAACTAATTTCAACTCACATTTTTATTTCAAATCAAAATTCTTTCAATCAATATTTCATTTTTTAGCTACTTGTTGAAATGCTCATCCAAACTGGCCAATATATAAAGTTGTTTGGCTTCATTACTTTTATCCACCATCCAAATGTTGTTAAATGGCAGAATTAGAACAAATTGTTATTGTTCTGCGATACACTATTTAGTACAAAATATGGTAAAACAGCGGCACTATAGCATTGTTGCTGCAGCGTAATTTAAACAAATTGTTATTTTCCGCGATATCCAATTGACAACACCAATATACAATGAAATGTATATAAACATGATATAAAGTTGTAAACAAGCTTTATTACTTTCTCTACCACCCAAATATTGTTCAATAGCAATGATACAATGTCATGGAATTCAAACAATTCGCAATTGTTTCACGATATCCTATTTAGTACAAAATGTTGTCAAATAGCCTATAGCACTTATGCATAGCGGAATTTGAAAAAAGTAAAGACCATTATTTTTTGCAATCTGCGATACACAATCGCAGTTTCAATATGAAATGAAATGGACCTAAACATGGATGAACAGTTTTCTATTCCAATACTAAACTAACCACAACATTCTAAAGCAGATAAGAAAAACTAACCAGGTGAACATTTCGGAGCCAAAGAACCAAGAACATCCTCAAGTTTAAAGGGCAAAGCAGGCAAAAAATAAAGAAACACAACATCAAAAGGAGACCATTTTTCCGGAACAATAGTAACTTCTCCTTGCCAACACTTAATATTATCATATTTCTCAATAAGAAGAGCCAATATCAAAAGTGAGTCATGAAGAACAAGCATAGACTTGAATTTAGAACCACCAACTAAACAATCAACAAACTCTTCAGAACCAGTTGAAACCAAAACCCTTGAATTCTCATCAATTTTCCCAGATGATATAATACGGTCAATGTTTGGTCCGGTATAGTCAAGCACTGACCAATCTTTGTCGGTGAATTCTTCGACGGCAACAAATGATGCATTTTCTTCAGGGATTGAAACTGGGTTATTGATATTTGATGATGATTTGGGGGTTTTAAGAGAAGTGGAAAAATTGGATTTTGAGTTCAGGGAAATGGAATTAAGGGGGTGGTGGAAAATGGGTTGCGGTTTGATTTGAAAACGGGGGTGGTTGAATTTGCATGGTGGTGGTGGTGTGAGAATGAAGGAAGCTAAAGAAGATGAATTCATGGTTGAAGAAATAACAGGGTTTTAGAGTGAGTGTGGTTTTCAAAGATGAGGGGGGATCGGGAGTAACACTTTGAAGCTTATCTTTACTATTCATCTAAAATGATATGTAATAAAATAGTTTAGATGAATGTATTGTCATATAGTATTTCATAATATTAGGAAGCATAGATGTTGGTACTGTATCATAACATAATTTTCCATGACATCGTCCTTGATACCGTAACGTAAGTATGCAATATGGGTTAACATTTATAAATAAAAGATGACATTTTGCATAAATTAAATCTAGGGTTAATATAGTAAAGTCACGCGAAAAAATTAGGTTAAATCTAGGGTTAATATTGCATCACGGGTTAACATTTAGAAATAAGAGATTTGTTAGGTTAAATTGCTGCTAACCTAATGCAACATTTTAGGGGGAAATTATTAGGTTAAGTTCCTGCAGACCTAATAAAATTAATAAATAAAGATTAGTATCAAAATTTTAAACTATAACTACATCTTTAAAATTGATGTTTTTTTCTTATAAATCGGACCAAAGTTTTTTTCAAATTTCTTTTATAATAAAGATGGAAGAAAATAGTTAAGAATATTGTAAGAAATGTAACATTAATGTTTTATTGGTATTGTAAATAACTTATAATTTGAGACAAATTATTTTTCCAAAGGAACTAATAAACTAGGACGGAGGGAGGAACATATTAGTCCCAAAATGATTATTTATTGTCAAACTCGATGTTACACGTTAAAAAAAAATGAATAATTGACCGACATTATTCAAAATCATAATTTTTTTTGTTTATTAACAAGTTTCGAGGGGATAAATGATGGATGTGAATCCTCTCCAACCTTTTTGGTTCAACTATCTCTCTTTTTCCAATCCAACGGTTGATTGATACATGAAAGAAAAAATAACAATAAAGAAGAGAGAAAAAAGTTATTAAATAGCTGCGGTTAAGGCATGATAGACAACAAGAGAGAATGAACATGATTTAAATCCTCGAATGACTGACCCATACATCACAAAAAAAGGGTTGACCCATACAATTTCAAGAGGCGAATTTGTAATGACGTTTTATTAATTAAATGTATTCAATTTAATTTGGTATATCAACCAAAATTTGAAAATTAGCTAGAGATGTAAACAAGAGGATGGACAACTTCATATATTTGTCTCTTATTAAGCTCCACACCGAGTTTCTATAGTGAGAAGGAAAAAAAATTATACAACTTTGAATAATATCACCATGTTATGTTGTGTTATCTTTTCTACAAAAGAAAAAGCTATCCCCAACCAATTTGAAGTCGAACTTGAAGTCCACATACCTAAATTTAACTCAAAAACCCAATTAAACGTCGAAAGAGGAACACACGCTTCACAAATATGAATCACACATTTTTGGGAAATTAATTATGTTTTGGTCGAAATAAAATCACCTTGCTCATCTTGAATATACATATCAATTCTCATCTTATTATCTTGAGTCAAAACAAAGGTATCTTTATTGCATTTCATTCTACCAAATGCAGATTTTTTCCAATGCGCTTTAGTTTGAGTAGGGTTAACTATATCAATAGGGTTGGGAATAGGCCAGGCCAGGCCAGGCTTTGATAGGCCTGAGCCTGGCCTACGAAAAAAATTGCAAGCCTGAACCTGGCTTATGACCTTTCATAGACCTATTTTTTTGGCATGGCCTGGCCTATCTAAAAGCCTAGCCTGAAAACCTATTTACAGTCCTACTTATTATAAAAGTCATTAAACATTCTATTTTATCTACTTTTAAATAGACTAAATAGGCCTTAAAGCCCATTTCATTGTAATGCTTGCCTATCACTATAAGGCCTTAAAAGCCTATTTCACTATAAGGCCTTAAAGCCTATTTAAAAAGTCTATTATTTGAGTTGTTTCTTTATTTTTATGTTAAATATAAATTATATTTTATTATAAATAAAAAAATAAATTTTAATAACATGCATAAACAGGTCGGCCTATTAGGGTTCGTATGCTTTTTTGATAGCCTAAGCCTGACCTATTTACTTAAATAGACTTTTTCAAAAGTCTAAGCCTAACCTTTTTAATAAACAGGCTAGGCCAGGCCAGGCTTAAACAGGTCAAGCCGTATGCCCCTGTAGGCTGGCCTTGCCTATTCCCAACCCTATATATCAGTATCGGGGAACAACGTATTTATTTGTTAGATATCATTTATGACAGGACAATGTAGCTTATAAATGGGTTTGGCTTCATAACTATGTTGATGGTTACTCGGCCAAAGATGCATATCAAGTTCCGACTAGAACAAATCAGCCCAACTTTGATATTCATACTCACTTGGTTTGGAATAAAGCAGTGCCTTTGAAGGTTTTGACATCCTCAATAGAAGAAAAAACAAATTCATAAAAACCTCTTCCTAATGAAACAATTCCCCATTTACTCAAAGGCTTCCAGAGAGTATTCAACTTAGCACGCAAGTCTTCAAGTTTTAGAGGAGGGTCTCCTTTAGATAAAATCAGCCTTCCATGAAGGTGATTTCGGCGCGATTCAACATTAACCTTGTACTCGTCCTCAGGAATATTGATAGAAATATCATCTCCTTTCAAACTAAACTTTGGAAATTGACACTGAGGGATAACACATGTATTACTCAACACTCGAGCAAAAGATTTTGCACTTGTACCCTTCAAGTTAGGAACCACAACTTCTTTGTAAGAAGCAACTTTATCCAAGGCCGACACAGGCTTTTCGACAACCAGTTCAGCAGGAGGCCTGTCTGAAATCACAACATTTAAGTTGGGATCTCCAAACTGAGGCACATTCAAAAACACCCCAGCAAGTTCATTGACGTTCAAATGAGAACCGAAATAGCTTAATTGTTCTTCCATGGCAAAATTACAATCAGCCAAACAACAACCAACAACAAAACAGAACTGATTTATAGAACAGAAGCTAGTCTATATCAGAGAAACCTCAACAATCAGAACTTGAAACAAACATGCAGTAAGAAATCGACCTAGAAACTCACCATGAGAAAACCTATAATTGAATTGAAGGACCAAATTCGTACCACATCGGAAGGCTAAGCAACCGTGAAAGGAAGGCAAGCTGCGACGGAAAACCCTCTGCTACAGGCGGTGATGTAAAACCCCTAGCTCGGGTTACTGTTCATGTATTTGCTCCCTTTCTCATTGTGTTTTGCCTAGTTTTCGTTTTCATATCTCCGCCTTTGAAGGTTTTATTACTTGCTTGGAGATTGTTAAATAAAAGAGTACCAACAAAGGATCAACTTCATCATCGAGGAGTAGTGCACTTTCTGGTACAATGCTCTGTTCAGGAGGAAACAATTAATCATCTTTTTATTGGTTGTGATTTTTTTGGGTTCTCTTTGGAATCTTGTTCTACAGTAGCTTGATGTTTCTTTTGTTAATCTGGTTGATATTGGGGAACAATCTCTTCAATTTGGTGTTACTCGTGGGTTAAGAAAGGATATTTGTTCTTGCTTTCAGATAATTTGGATGTCTTGTATCTGAATTATTTGGAAGGAACATAATGCTCGATTATTTTGTAACAACAAGCTTTCGCGGGAGCAGTTATTGGACCACATAAAACTTCATTCATGGTGGTGACTGAAGACTCATAAGCTTATTTTTTTCGTTGATTTTCATTTGTGGTGGTCTAAACCACAATTTTGTTTTGGTTTAGTCGATATATAGTCCCCCTTTTTCACTGTTTTGTTTGTTTTCTGGTTCCTTGTATTGTTGACACTTTTTATTCTCTTTTAGGCACTCCTTATGCATAAAGGAAGCTTTGTTTTTATATTTCTTTTGCCTTCTTAAAAAAAAAAAACTCGGCGGCATGACAGACTGCATAATATTCCACAATAAGTTGTTGTACGTAACACACATAACATGTCAGCATATGCATCAAGATCTGGTTATTGATCCAGAGGCAATAACCAGATAAAATATGTATTTTTGCCAAATATTATAGATGTTGGATCATCAAAATAAGACATCGAAACAATTATCATCGCCGAAGACAAAACTAAAATGGGAAACGACAGAGGTTATGGTCCCCAAATTTTATTTTATTTTATATTAGTATATGATATTATATTTTTGGTTTAAATATGCAATTTGCCACTACAAATAGGGAGAACTTGAGTTTTGGTCTATGTAATTCTTAATTCTTTCAATTTAACCTTGTAAATATTAATCATTTTTAATTTGGTCTCTCTACCCATTCTTTTTGTTGAAATGACATGTGTTTGCTGACATGTCAATACTTAATAGGTTTCAACAATGTTGACTCATTTAACATTGATACAGATGGACGAAATTACCCTTACTTAAAAAATGAAAAGACAAAAATGTATGTGTTCATGATGTTCATCATCTTCAACCTTCATATCTTAAATTCCTATAAACCCAAAAAATCCCTTTTAATAATTTTGAGTCTCTATTTTTCGGTGTGAAGTTAGAAAATTAGAATATTCATTCAAAAAAGTAATAGAAAAACTTACAAAGGTGTTACGGTTTTGATAGAGGTTAATTGGGAGGTGGAAAAAAAAAGAAAAAGAGAAAGTGGGTTTAGTTGGTGTAAATGGTGCGCTGAAGACGACACATATGTAAATAGTAGCCATGCACCATATTTTCCACCATTACCAACGATTCACTGTTTGTAGTTTTATCACGAGTTTATCTTTTATGTTTGCATTTTTGCTATTTTATATATTCTCTCTTTAACTATTCAAAAATCGTTTTAGTCTGGCCATCATCCGAAAAGTCTCAAGATACTCATTTTTCTTTTATCTTAAAAATTTCTTTTCATTTTGGATACATACTAACTTAGAATATATCTTATAATTTCTTACATATCTTGTATATGTTGTGCATTCAAAAATTTATTTTTTCTTTAACAAGTTATACTTTAAACTATGTCCCCCTAAACTTAATTCTTGAGTCCATCTCTACCCAACACCATCATCATACAAGGTACAATTATTAGAACAGTTTACTCCTCTTTCCTGAAGTCTAACTCGAGTGAGAAAACACCGCCTACAAATACGTCTCAACAAATTCTTAATATCTTATCTTTAAACATGTTTATATCGTTAAACCCAATTTTCATATTCAAATAATTTCTATTGAATTTTTTGTCATGTTTTTATTTGTTCAGGTGTAAAGATCTTTCTTTGGTTTCAACCAAGACTTGGAAATGAATTCCCTACTGTTGGTGGGAAAGGAGTCTTAGAAATCGTGGTTGGACCTAACACAACCCCACAAAACCGGCTTGTGAGGTGAGGATTGCCCCCACTTATAAACACATTGTCAGGTCATGTCCTATCCGATGTGGGACTCTTAACACACCCCCTCACGACCAGCACTATTGGGCTTGGTTCGTGGACATAAATGGTGGGTGGCCTGATAGCGGAAACCTGATAGAAGGTGACCCAATGGATCTTGGAGAGGCTCTGATACCATCTTAGAAATCGTGGTTGGACCTAACACAACTCCACAAAACCGGCTTGTGCGATGAAGATTGCCCCCACTTATAAACACATTGTCAGACCATGTCCTATCCGATGTGAGACTCTTAACAACGAGGGTAACTTTGTATATCTTGATGTGTTTTATAAAAGAGAAAATATATAAAAGAGAAATATGATAGATAAGATGAAAAAGATATTAATATAAGAGAGATAGAGAGAAAAGCGTTGTGCTTTTTCTACTATAAATATAGACATCCGTCGTCCAAAGGCTTGTATCATGGTAAATAACACCTCACACTTTTTCTTATTATTTTTAGTATTTTTATGCTTTCTAAACAAACATATTTTATTCAACTATTGTATCAAAACTCAAAAGAATAGTTATTTAAATAGAAAAGAAGAATCATTAGGATTTAGATTGACTTCGGTCACAACTTACAATCTCATATATTTACCTAGTTAACACATCAATAGTCGTTAGATTGAAATCAGACAATTTAAATTTTGATTTTTTTAATCTAAAATATTGAACTTTAAATCAGGACAATCCCATCTCAATCGAACAACTATGAATGTGCATGCCGACTCCGTGAATATGTAGGATTGTTGACTACGATGCAAATCTAAGTTACTAACTTTTTAAGTAACATGTATGTGTGTATTAGAAATTCTCACCTCCAAATGTTATGGCATATAATTTGTACCTTCCAATGCCTTGCCTTCATACTCTACGTCATTTTGTACTTTATATAAACGGTGCTTACCTCTTTGGATGTACTAGTTTTCCTGGTTGGAGACAATCAGCCCCGCCTGAAGTCCTACAACATTGTGAGTGCATGCAAATCAAAACTGGTTGAAAAATACTAAATATGGTGTCTGACATGTATTTTTTATTTTTTACAACATACGGTGTTTGACATCTTTACAATGCAGAAATAGTTACAAATTTTTTTTGACAAAATATATCTTTCTTGTAAATGAAATATTTAAAAAGTATTATTTTTTGACCAGTATACCCAGTCTTACTACCCCACAATTTTCTTCTTCTTCATTTCACACTTTTAACTATTTCCATTTATTCTCTTTCAAAAAACTATTTCCATTTATTCAGTTTTTCAAATTCTTCACCGTCATTTTCTTCAATTTTATGAAATATCTAGTATATAGTGAGTAATATGTGACCAAAAAAATGTTCTAAAAAACTAAAATTCAAAATTTTCAATATTTTCGGAACACCCAAATCTGTTTCTTTTTTCTTTCGATACTATCATTTTAAGAAGTTCAATTCAAGTTTTTCATAAGTTTAAAAAGCGATACTGAACAATACTTTGCGGTTTATTTGAATTCATTGGTAAGTAATCAAACTAACATACGAAACAAACGAGCTGAACTACATATAGTTCATATAATCGAGGTAACTTACAAACCAAATGAGTTGAATTATATATAGTTCAGGTTCAACTCATTTGATTAACGAACTTGATTTTAAGCTCAAGTTCAACTCATTTGATTCATGAACCAACCCTAAGGGTCAAAATAACATACTACATGAAACTATGTACACTAGTTACAACACGAAATTCGGGTTCATCCAACCATATCTCACCATTTTTTAGGGGCATATCTCACTAATTTGTCCCTATGTTATGTAAGGGACTTCTATGGTCCGACCATTTTTGTGTTTTTTTTGTCAAGTAGTCTAGTGATTATAAATTCTATTTTTAAATAAGTGGGGTGTCTGAGGTTTAAAACCCAACTCCTGTATATATTATGCAATATCCCTATCAACTGAGTTAATTAGTTCACATATATTTTTTTTTACTTTTTTTTAAAGCACATATTCAACTATATTAATTTTCACGAACCTTTTCTTCCATTTTGCACTAAACTTTCTTCATCTATACCATATATGTAAAAACAAATCATTTTTTTGGGGTGATTTTTCACATTCAATTATATCCTTAAACAAATTTGTCAATAAGAATCATGTATTATCAAATAAAAAGAAAATTAAAATTTGGTCAAAAAAAAATTTGGTCAAAAAAAAAAAAAATAAAAAAAAAATCGAAATAATATTTTAACTAGTAGAAAATGGAAAGTAAATCATATTATTAAAATACAAATTTAAAAGGTCGACTTCTAGATATCTTAAAAAATTGTGTAATTAACATTATTTTATTTTGAAAATAGTCAATAATTTGAATTGAGAGTGTATAAACTATTTAAAGCATTTATTAAAAAATAATCTTTCAAATTTATTAATTAAACCATTACATGTACATGCATTCAATTCAGTCAAAAAAATGTACATACATTTAATTAAAGTCACCCCTAATTAATTCCTATATATTTTTTTGGTTTAAAAAAACCAAGAAATTATTTTCAAAATCATGCCCTACCTTGAAACCCCCCTCTATAAATACATCTTACATCTCAAAGGTATTCCACAAGCAGCTTAACATTCACCACATTTCTCTAGCTTCTTGCAAGAGCGTTGTTCCATTTTTTTTTTCCAGTCTAGAAACCAATTTCCCTTACCGATTTTTCTTATCACTGAAAATGTTGTTAGATGTTCAACTCTTATATGATGATGAGAGCAGTACTGTCAACAGCAACAATACTAACGTTGCTCCTACTCTTGTTCTTACTCTAACTCCAATCGAATTTCGATGCAACCATTGCCATGGAACCTTCAAAACTGCACAAGATCTATCTTGGCACCAAAGCTCATACACAATTTGCAACATAAATCGGGCTTTATTGAGACAAAACAACACTCCATCACAAACATTCATACCAACAACACCACTAGATTTACAAAGATCTTTTGTGCACCACATTGGACCACCATCTCCACCACCTTCATCACACACCATGTTGTTTCCTATGCATGGAAGGGGTAATTATGACCACCTTCATCCATACATGAGACCTATACAAGAGGTTCCAATTGTCTCTCGTACTGATCACGATTACAACAATATCGATGGATCTTTGGGGAGAACAATGGATCTTATTTCTCTGATCGACAAGCCGATTGATTCTGCTCCAATTGAAGAATTACCGGTGGTCTGGCGGGATGGAAACAACAATGACATTGACCTTGATTTGAAGCTTTAGGTTGATCAAGCTTTTTAATTATGTAACGGGGTCTAGTTAATTAGTTTGCTTTTCATTAGTGTGTCTTTTGAATAATTAGTTTGTTGTCTAGATTTTCAATAATGTTGTTGTCGTAAGCATCAGTTTAATCAATGAAATGTTTGTTTTAGTGTCTAAGTTTATCTTATTGTCTAGATTTTCAATAATGTTGTTGTAGTAAGCACCAGTGTGTAAACACTGCCCATGAATGAAAAACAAAAAGGAAAATACAATTGGCCAATTAATACATCCTTTGAAATTCATATTATGTTTTATTAGTGAATACCTTTTTTTTATGGCAAATGTATATAAAATAAAAGAGATGGTTCGAAATAATACAAAAAGCACAAGCAGTACTTGGACCAACAAGCCTAAATAACAAACCAGCAGTGCTATTTATCCCGACAGAAATCGTCCCGAGGGGAAAGCGAAAAGCAATTCACCAATAACATGTGTGTCTGGCTTGAATACAAGGGAGGTAGTTGCTATAAATTAGGAAAAATTATTCAGTAAACACTTCTTATGAAACCTTCGCTAGATATTTGTTCGCTATAAACAACATTTCTCATAACAAAAACAGAAGAAGGAAAACAACACAAAAGATAAATCAAACCACACCCAAAACCCACAAAATGACATCAACACACAAGCACCAAACATAACCTCAACAAAACACTAACCCTCCTAGAGAGGCCAGCAAAGAAGAAATATCTGAGAACCATAACAAAAAGGCGAACAAGCCCAATCCGTCGAGAGTCACCCACCGTACACCTTCCCACTGATGCCAACACAAGACATGTTCGCCCTCCCACTCGTAGGAGGAGCAGCAAAGTTTGGGGTTTTTGGTCAAAAATCACTTCCACGAAGAGAATTTGTCTCGATCCACAAGCGACTCCATTGAAGTATTCCGCATAGTAAAATTAAGATCATTCCGAAACTTCCAAATGGTGCACAAAACATGCCAAACTATGACTAAAGCAATATTGTCTCTCTTAATACCCCCTATCCCTTTGGAAATATCCAATGACACTAGTTACGTCTTGAGGTGCAACAAGACCACTTCATCCACCTAAACATCTCATACCACACGAAACAAAAAGATGATCAACATACTCAATCATTGCGCCACAAAAAGCACAAGAAGAACCACTTGTATCATGCATGAACCACCCTGCACTTGGAGAAAATTCTGGCCGGTAAGAATCCTATCACGAATGAGCCATTGAAATCTGATTATTTTTCGATAAAATGTAAAAAGATTAGTACGATTCCTGTAAACATCGAAATGATGTTTTTTTTTTCTTCTTATGAAACAATTTTTCCTAAAATATCAAGTCAATAAATAGTTTTATTTAAAATGATCGTTAATTTATTGATTTAAGAAACAAGTGCACCAATATACTTCAATTTGTGAGTGCATAGTAAAATATTTTTTCTCACATAAATTTTTGCTTATAAATAATATTATACTTCTTATATCTTTTTTCACATTTATCACAAAGTCAAATCAAAATAAGCCTCCAAGACTGTAAAAAAAAAGCCCCCAACCTTTCTTAATAGCAACATTTCTAAGCACAAGGTGACACAAAAAATTATTTTTTCTTTAACAAGTTAAACCTTTAAACTTGGTTCCCCTAAACTTAATTCTTGAGTTCATCCCCACTCAACACCATCATCATACAAGGCACAATCATCAGAACAATTTACCCCTCTTTCCTGAAGTCTGAGTCAAGTGGGAAGACACCGGCTTCAAATACGTCACAACAAATTCTTAATATCTTATCTTTGAAAATATTTATGTCGTTAAACCAACTTTCATATTCAATTCACTGCTATTGAATTTTTTTGTTATGTTTTTATTTGTTCGATTACATCCAATGTAAAGATCTTTCTTTGGTTTTCAACCAAGACCTGGAAATAAATTCCCTACCGTTGATGGGAAAAGAGGGTAACTTTGTATATTTTGATGTGTTTTATAAAAGAGAAAATAAAGGACTAAAGGAGATATATAATTGATAAGATGAAAAAGATATTAATATAAGAGAGGTCACCCTACTTTTTCTCCTATACATAAATATAGACATTCATAGTCCAAAGACTTGTATCATGGTAAATATAATGTCACATTTTTTCTTATTATTTTAATTTAATCTTTCTATTCTTTTTTTTAAATAACTTATTTTATTCAATTACCGTATCAAAACTCAAAAGAATAGTTATTCAAATGGAAAAGAAGAATTACTAGGATTAGATTGACTTCTGTCACAACTCACAATCCCATATATTTATCTTGTTAGCACGTCAATAGACGTTAGATTTAAATCATGCAAGTTAAATTTTGTTTTTTTTAATTTAATTAAAATAATGAATTTTTTATAGAAGAAGTTAAATTAGCCTATCTAAATTGATATTGAAGAGAATTGAACCTGAAACTTTAAGAAGGAACATACTCCAAGGTTCCAAGACAACATACCACTAGACCAACCAAGTGAGTTTAAAATATTGAACTTTAAATTAGAACAATCTCATCTCAATCGAACAACCATTGATGTATCTACCGACTCCTTGAATATGTGTGATTGTTGACTAAGATCCAAATCTAAATTACTTTTTAATAACATCTGTGTGTATAAGAAATTCTCACCTTCAAATACCATGGCATATAACCTTTCAATGCCTTGCCTTCATACTTTACGTCATTTTGTACTTTATATAAATAGTGGTTACCTCTTTTAATTTGATGTATAGTTTTCCTGGTCGGAGACAACCAGCTCCGCCTGAAGTCCTGCAAAAATTGACATACCTTGTTTTAAGATACCATAATCGGATTCCATGCCTACACTTTTGGAGTTCTGTACCTTTTTGTGGCAAGTTCGTTATGCGTCTTCTGTGTAGAAAAATGTTCAAGTCCCTTGTCCTTCTTGTTTTAAGATACAATCTCAAGCTAAAATATATATCTCATATGTGAATTGAATATATGACTAATTTGAAGCTCATATATGCTATGAGCATGTGACTTACAAGTTACAACTTACTACAAATTAATATAGAACTACCAGAGGATCTTCCACCAAAGGAAACACGTGAAATTGGAGAATCATACGATATAATGTCTAACTTGTGAGATAAGGGTTAAAAGAGTTGAAAGAAGTTATATGATTGTGGCTATATTGTCATCGACTAGTTGTTGTTGTGCTCTTAAACTATTTGGCAGCTTAGAATAGTGTTTTAATAAGTTTAAAAAACGACACAGAACAATACTTTGCGGTCTATTGGAACTCATTGGTAAGTATCGGTTACCTCACAAAAGTAGTAAAGTTGTCAAAGGATTTTGGTTGTTGCCTTGATGATATGAAGCGGGCTTTGAATTTTTTGCATAGTTCGTCCCAAGATTTGATGGAGCGGGGCATGAGGTTTTTAAACTGTGTCGCGACCCCTTTCTATAAGGTTAGAACAAACTACTTACATTTCACCGGATTAGGGTTAAGAGTGTGTCCATGGTCTCGATGCGGTCGTCTGGTCCGTGGTACTGGATGGTCATTGTTCATGCTTCTAGAAGTGTTTTTTAATTTAATTTTGGTTTATATAAAAGGACTTCTAATACAGATTCGGTCCAAAGGTGGGCTTTACTATTTTTAGTAAATTTTAATAAAAGATTAAATATGTTGTCCATTTTTTTTATTATTACTAGCAAAAAGATGGACACTCACGTGCCCATCTTTCTGCTCTTTTTATTGCGCTAACGTTTGAAAATTATGAACGGTGTTATTTTATGATATTTTAATTTTGAATAAAAGTAAAAATATAAATGTTTTTTACTTTCAAATTATAATAACAAATCAAACTAACCATGATTATCTATTTCAATGAAACCAACAATATAACAAAAAAATATAATCTAAATTCTTATTTTTTTTAATGACACCAACAACAATCTTTATTATAAAAAAAATGTTGTTTAATAATATATTTGGTATAATGAAAATGTAAGTATAGATACACTCATCTAGTTTGTTACACTTTTTAAATGATAAAAGAAAAATTGGAGATTTATATTTGTTCCACTTTTATGTTAATATTTAAATTTATTCTTATATATTTGTTACATGTGTTATTTGTATTGAAAATTAAAGGTATTTTTAGAAAGAGAAAAATTCAACCCAAAAGAGCTGAAAGAAGTTATTTTATTTAGATATAATATAGATAAAAATATTTTTCTTTACTAAAAATGGTATGGTCTATCTTTTTAAGATAAATTTCTTAGTCCACTTTAACGTAAATAAATTAAATAAAAAGGTATCTATACTTCTATACTATATATAAAAAAAACAACCTTTTTCAGCTCTTTTGGGTTGAATTTTTCTTTTCAAAAATACCCTCATTTTTCAATACAAATAACACATGTAACAAATAGATAAGAATAAAATTAAATATTAAAAAAAATGTAACAAACATGATATGAATATATGTTTTTTTCCCTTTATCATTCAAAAAGTGTAACAAACTAGATGAATATATTTATACTTACTTTTTCATTATCACAATAATACCCTTAACTAACTTTTTTTTATAATAAAGATTGTTGTTGGTGTCATTAAAAAAAATAGATTATATTTTTTTTGTTATATTGTTGATGTCATTGAAATAGATAATCATGATTTGTTTGGTTTGTTATAATTTGAAAGAAACAAACATTTATATTTTTAATTTTAATCAAAATCAAAATTTCATAAAAAAAAACACCGTTAATAATTTTCAAACCTTAACGCAATAAAAAGAGTGGAAAGACGAGCACGTGCCCGTCTTTTTGCTAGTTAACTATAGTATAAGTTTTTATTAATCATATTAACTAATAATTATATTTTTTTGTCAATTAGAATAGTGGCTAGAGCTCACACATTTAAAATGCGGAGAAGTGGAGTGTCCAGGGTTCGAACCCCATCCCCTGCATATAATATGCAATATCCCTACCAACTGAGGTAAGCTCACAGAGATAAAATATAATTTTTTAACTAGTAAAAAATAGTTAAGTGAAGATAAATAAATCATATTATAAAAGACTAATTTTACAAATTTAAGGTACCCTCACAACTCAAATTTTCTGGAATTGTCACTTGTTCCATATACGATTAAAATTAAAGTAGCTCCAAGAGTCATTTTACAAACGTTTCAGATAAAATTTAAACCGCCTCTCTTACAATTAAATGATCAAACTCTAATTATCGCTAAACTTACACTTCATATCAATGTTTTAAAACCCGGACTGGTGATCGATCCGGTCAAGGCATTGGGTCACTGGGTCATTGGTTGAACCAGTGGATCACTGGTCGGACCGCATGACTATTGACCCGGTCTATATAAAAATATTTATGACAAAAAATTACATCATGAATGAAATTTTGATATAAAAAAACAGAAAATCAAATTCAAGCTAATTCCAATCCAAATTCAAATTACTCATACATTAAACAATATTACTGCATAAAAAACCTCACAAATAATAAGTTATAATTCAGATTCCATCTTTAAAACACAACATGTTCTAAACATGTTGCAAATCAAAATATAACAGACTTACAATCCCAAGTAAGTTACATAGTCAACAAAAAACAGAAACTCAAATAAGTTATAACAATTCACTAATCAATGAACTATGAGTCATGTTAACCAGTGCCCCCGGGGCAATAGTTAAGCAACTAAAAATGGAAAGAAAAAACAAAGTCGACATTAAGAGCAACTCTTTTTTCAAGTTTCAAAAAGTAAAATACACAATTTTTGAGAAGACATTTCCTTTTATAATTTCTTAACTAGTGCCCCGGGGGCACTGGTTAACATTTCCCATAAATTATTTATGTCAATGGAATCTGTAATACCCACACTAAACGTATCTAGAAAGTTTAGCATGTGCATTATCTTTAGTACTGGGTACATTAATTTACAACATAAATTCTTCGAATGAATATTTTATACAACAACATGCGTTCGTACAATCAGCAATACAATATAACTCATCCAAAACATAGAAAATACATCCTTAAAGTCTATAACATCCTACAACGGTACGAACGAGCACTTGCTGATTATCTATCCGGCTACAAGCTTGCTAAATCCTGCTAAATCAACCTGCTGATCTGAAACAAATAAGGATTGGGACGAGACATAATGTCTCAGTGAGTTCTACCTAATCCTAGGCTATAGGTAACCTCGGGGGAAACCTAGGGTTACCACGTGTCTACAATACAACCTGACGGTTGATTATACGTGTGTGGGCTTGCTTACCTAGACGGCCGTGCATACTAGGTCCGTCTTAGGGTTCATCTTAACTTGCATTGTAGGTCTTGTCATATACATATACGTGTCATGGCGGTTAAGGGAACCTAAGACCGCTATATCAAGATACTCTAAGCGTATCGAAATCTAAACATAACTTATTCATGACACGATCCTAACCGGACGATTGGGGAGGTCCTAAGATCGTCTTCGGTATAACTTCATGGATTTCTCTATTTGCATAAACATGTACATGTCTAACAACATATCATAATCATGATCAAATCGTAAACATACATAGTCATGTTCATTCATTATGTTAGAGGTTAGCGTTGAACAAACATTATTATCTGAGTTCATTTTACGGAGTGTATCGGGTGGAGTAACCCCGAGTACAATCACATACATGACCGATGAAAACCTAGCTAAGGTACATCAGACTCCCTCAGTGGCGTGCGGGCCCCCCTTGCGGAGCTTATCCCGTTCCCCTGGCGAGAACCTCTCGTATCCCCCTTGGCGTGGATAACGGAAAGACACGACACCTACATCTTACTTATGGTCTTGACATACATGGAAGCTTATACTTAATTTATATGAATGGTCACCACGAGTCCGTAATCTACTCGTTGAGCGGTGAGCCACCATTTGCTTATCTTAACATTACATGGCTTAACATACTAGTTCTCAACGATCTATGTCGAGGCTCTATGGTTTTCCCATTCTTAGACTTGTTTCCTACCCGAGCATAACTACGAATATTATCGTACTCTCATGTGCCACTCACCATTGAAAAATGTTAATGTTACTCATGCATTTCGTTTATAATACGTCAATATGTAATGCGCATTAGTTTCTTGACATTGAGGCTTTGTTAAAGTTACAAAAGTTTGGAAAGAAAAGCATCGGATTGCATTCTGGACCACAAGAAGTATTTTCAAAAATGTTGTGCAGGTGCTGCACGCTTAAGCGTGCTCCCAAGCGTGCAGTTCGCTTGTCAGTACGCTTAAGCAAACTTGTAAGCGTGCAGAGCCTGTAGTTACGACGTTGTGCACGCTTGAGCATGCAGTGCACGCTTAAGCGAGCACTCGTCAGTCTAGAAATGCAAAATTCGTATTTTTGACATAAAAACCTTAAAGTCAAGCTTTTAATGATCACATTACACCCATAAATCATGGAAAACATGATAGGTCCCTTGCATGTTAACAATTTACACAAATCCAACAATGAATGGCAAAAGGGATCCTAAACCACAAGTTCATAGTTTCTAACAATTCATTATCTCACACCACATACATAACAGCCCAAGGGATTCAAGCTATCTAAAGAACTCACATGATGTTTTGCAGCATTCCTCAAGCTTTAATCCCAACTTTAACCCCTAACCATGAATCCTAGCTCTTGATTCATCATACCTCCATAGCCTTAGCTCCCAATCAACTCTTGTTGCTTTCTTGCTTGCTAAGACACCATGATTCATGCTTGATTACAATTGCATGCATTGATAACTTGATTGCTTGAAGAGGGAAGGATGGGGGCGCTTTCTAGAGAGAAGGAGGAGAGAATTTCTTCTCTTGTGTTCTAGAGTGAGAAACAACATGAAAAATGAAGGTTCTTGGTCCCAACATGCTTAAATACCCTTTGCGTGAAAATACTAAAATGCCCTTAATCTTAATCGTTCTCATTCCGACACAGATAGTTTACCCCGTATTCATCTGACACTGCATAATAGTACCTTCCGTCTTACTATAACCTTCCTGGACATTCTCCCTCTGATACATCGACTGTTAAATTCTTGAACTTAACGAGCGGGGTATTACAGAATCAAATTATCATAGTCTTGATATCCATATTCATCATCTTAATCAGTTGAGATGGGAGAGGAGAACGGCGGTTGAAAATGGCATTTGGGTTGGGAGTATGTGTTACTAAGGTTTTTGTCTTTATATATGTTGTGCCTTTTTATTAAAAAAAAATAAATGGAAAAAGGGGTCGGGTGGGCTAAACTGGTTCAGCGGTCCGCCCACTGACCCGGCCGGGTCACACCAGGTTTCATTGGGTTTTTTTTTGAACAAACAAAACTGATATATATTAACAACGGTGATTTACCCCGCACAAGGCGTGCAAGGGGGAATCACGAAAGAGTATGTACAATAAAGGTGCTAAATAGAGCACAACACGGCCAAAAGACCAAAACAGGTGAATAAATTACAATTACAAGTGGACGCCCATACAGAGGAGCGGTTGATTCCACCAGACATGATAGCTATAAATAAATGTTGCCTGTTTCGATTTCAGCCACAAAAAAGATGTCAGTTTAACCTTTTCAATGAGAATGGAGGGAATGGATGCCTTATTGTTGAACACACGATCATTCTTTTCCTTCCAAATGACCCAAACAGAGGTAAACCAAATGATTTTAAAAAACATATGTGTGGATCTAGGCAAACCCGCCATATTAATGAATTGGATAAAGTGTTGATGAAGGTCACTTGATGGAACCGAGGAGATACCCAACCAAAGCCAGACATGATACCAAAGAGACCCAAATACGTTGCAATCCAAAAAAAAGATGTGTTGCTGTTTCACTACTCCCACAACCGGACACGCACACCGCATCTGTGTGAAAAAGAACACTCCGCCGCACCAAATTATCCTTGGTAGGAAGTCTGTTGTGAAGAAGGCGCCAAACGAACACAGACACCTTGGAAGGGATATGTTTATGCCAAACGTCGATAACTTGAGACCTATCTGCCAATTCACCCGAAGTTGTGAGAAAACGGTGAGCCCCACGCACCGAATATCCATGGATGGGATCTAAATGCCACCTCTAAGTATCTTCTACAGTATATTGCAAAACAATGTTCAAAAGTAATATGGAACACTCCCGCACACTCTCCTCCTCCCACGCCAACAAGCGCCGACGCCACAACCTCTCCCTCCCATCAACCGCCCCTAACATCCTCCTCATCTTCTCAACCGAACACTCCTTATGAAGAGACAAGTCAAAAATGCGGGGAAATTTAAATTTTAAAGGAACTTCCCCCACCCAAATATCATGCCAGAAAAAGGTTCTCCTTCCATCACCAACAACCCTCCTAGTGTTAATATCAAACCAATTGCCTATCCCCTCGCCTACCCCTTCACGCGGCCTACA
>Ga0228710_1000493_pt1 | contig 50218 bp, 30 predicted proteins | sample MedpolnodulmetaG_FD_177995 | JGI IMG/M metagenome (GOLD analysis project Ga0228710, IMG submission 177995) | Root nodule microbial communities from Medicago polymorpha collected in Santa Monica, California, United States - pink nodules | ecosystem: Host-associated > Plants > Roots > Nodule... | reverse complement strand
TAAAAAAAAAAAAAAAAAACTGGTGTTGAGTAGAGCGAAAGTGAAGAGAACCCGATTCAATTTCTGTGCTGAGAAAATACAGCGTCATAGCCATAGCCATAGCCATAGCATTTTTTTCCAGTTTCCGATCAAATTGAATGCACACAAACCAATAACCAACCAAACCATGTTGTGGAGTCTCGCCGTTGCTCGGAACAAAACCGTTCAAGTTTTCCGGCACAATCTCCCTCTCCTCCGCCGCCGCAGCTTCTCTACCACAGGTCTCTACGGCATCCCTCATTTGAAATCCCCAAAAGGTTTTCAATCTTTCGTAGATGAAGCCATTCAAAGGTATCAAATTCATTTCATTCTTCTTCCTCTTAACCGTTTCTGTTCTGTTCTGTTCTGTTCTGTTGTATTCTTATTCATCTTTTTCTTTTCATTTTTTCAGGTCTGGAGAACTCGTTAATTACATTTCTTCAAAGCCGTCGGCTTCCGAACTCATGCGAGCAATGGATGAGATTTCAGACACTGTAACTAACTTCTTTCATTCATTACATTTTATACACATGAATCCAATCAAATCATGTCATTTCCATATTTTTAGAACTATAAAAGTGATATAATGATGTAATTTGATTGGATGCGTGTGTAAGAAAGTTTTTTATAATGTCATTAATTTAAAATAGAAAAGTAAGTCCCTCCACTCCAAAATCAACCTCGCAAGCAAAGCCTAAGAGTTTGTTTTTCATACACTTACAAGGTAGAAATGATACACTTTCAGTAAGTCGCAACCATCCATATAGTACTTTTTGAGTAGTTAGGATAAAAGTTAAATGTTTGTCATGATATGATGATTATGATTGATTCTAGAGCGGTAAAAACTCTTCACAATGGCATCATATATCTTTTCTTTTGAATTAAACTACTTATTTTCGTTTTTCTTGTTTTTTTGAATTTTTTTTTCTTATTTATCTTAAAGAGTTTAATGTTCATGCATCGTTAATGTAATAAGGTTTACACTATCAGCAAATCACAATCATTCATATGTTAGTGTGACTTTAGAAGTAGTTAGTATAAAAGTCAAACGTTTTTAATGTCAAGACGATTATGATTGATTGGCAGTGTAAAAGCTATTGATTTTTCTTGCCAATTATATATCTTTATTAGACTTACGTTAATTAAGAGAGTTCGAAGTGAATGAGTGAGTTAATGAAAAGTAAGTGTATGTTTGAAATCTGTTTATTAATTGACTAGTGGAAAACTAGCTTAAAAGACATGTATAAAGTAAGAGTAGTATATGCATATAGGAAGAAGAGAGCGTGAGTCAGTTACTGAATAGTGAGAGTCTGGCCCTGTTCGGATAAGCATATTATGTTGCAGCTTGTAACATAAGCGTTTATCATATAAGAGCTAATGTATAAACTATTTTTATAATAAAAGATAAAATAAAGTCAAACTGTTTTTGTATAAGTTATAAGTTGTTTTCGTAAGCTATACTGGAGAGCTTATCAAAATAAGCTGAAAATGTCACAAGCTGTTTTCATATGTTCTCCTAACATGTCTCACGTGCTAATGTCAATAGATATACTCAAATAACCAATCCAATCAGACTGTATATTTGAAATTTGTTTATAAATTGATTAGTACAAAACAAGCTTAAAAGACATGTTAGAAGAAGAGTAGAATTTGTTTTGTAGTTGTTACTTTTAACTATTTTATTCTATTGCATTGCAATTACTTTAGCTTTCTGTTTTTGATTTCACAGGTTTGTTCTGTTGTTGACTCTGCTGAATTGTGTAGGCAAACCCATCCAAACAGGTCCTTTTCTGCAATTTGTTATTATAATTTATTTAAATCTTTTTTAGAGTAAAGACATAAACTAATTTTCGAGAAAAAACACAGATCTACTTGGTCCTCAGAAATAAAAGTGTGAATTTTGTCATCCAAAATCTCATTTTTTGATCAAATCAATTATTTTAGGATGATTTTTAGGGTTATTTTAGTCCCGGTTAGAGACCATTTTGACTGTCATTTGCGATTTTAGAGGACTAAAGGGGTACTTTTAATTTCTAATAGGTGAAACAACTCTTCTTGCTTTTTGTTAATTGATTTATGTTCGTAGTTTCTTGTGTAGTGATTAGCTTATAACTTGTTTTTCTTTCTTATCTGATAAATCAGGGAGTTTGTTGAGGAGGCTGACAAGGCAGCGATGAAAATTAATGAATATCTACATGTGAGGTGACCCGTGATTAATTTGTGTCAAGGATTTTGATTTATTGGTTAGCTCTTTCCATTTCCTTTGGCATCCCTTGATTGGTTTAAGATAGTTAGCTGTAGCAATTTTGTTAACTTCTGTTGCAGTTGGTTAAGGTCTGCTACAACATACTTTCAGTTGTATCTTGGCTGTACTGCAATGATGTTACAATGTCATCAATATATATTATGATGTTTTAAAGTCAGCATTTTGAATCTAAAATATACATTTTCTAAGAGTTAAAAGTTTGAGTGGATTAAATTCCGAAACATAAGTGATTAGAATGCGAAAATTATTAGTATTTTGGACGAGAGGGAGGAGACGGGAGCATAGACTGAAAATAGGATATCATATCATATCATGTCAAGAATGAAGTTATGTAAATGTCTAATGAGTATTTCCTCTGTTTGCTGTATAGTATCTGAACACAAGCCATGATGTCTATGATGCGCTGAAGAAAGCCGAGCAAGAATGTCATATGCTTTCGGCAGAAGCTCAAAGGGGTATTAAAAGCTTACGTGTTGAAATGGAAAGGGGTGGAATTCATCTTTGCCCTGGTAACCATATTATTCAGAATACCATGTTATGTTCTCAAAAACAATGTAGGGAACCTTTTCCTTTGAAAACTTTTTTATATGAAACTATTTGTTTGCAGAGACATTAGATCGAGTGAACAAACTAGATATTGGAATTTCTCACCTATGTAGAGAGTAAGTATGTTTATAACTTATATTTATGGATTTTTTGAGGGGAAGAACTTACATTTATGAATTGGTTGGCGCTTCTTTTGCCTGTTAATGAATAATTTGTTTTTATTGGAAGCAGTCTGTTTCTCAAACATTCTGTATTTCTATTATTTTTGAACCGTTGGTTTCTGTGGGTAAACAGGTACCTTGTAAAGAAAAAAGGTCCTTCAACGCCACACAGTAAATGAAATAAGGATTACATGATCGAAAACTTTGTGCTAAAAAAATGTAATACATCGATTCACATTAACAAATTTACTAGACATTGAAATTCCTCGTAAATGTTTAGAGTAGCTAAATCTTTGTATTTGTGTGATTTATCAGCAGTACAAACCACAAAGTTATTCCACACTATGTGGGGGTGTATGCATTGGATTAGTTGATACCATTGGGCAATACAAAAAAACGTCCACGGGGCAGGAAATTTAGGGATGATGTCAAGTGTTAGAATGGCACATCAACATGCTACATAAGCAATGTTTTACGGAATATTTCACCGTTTTAGTTTGAAGGGATCTAATCATGAAATTTGAACTAGTAGGCTTAGTTAAAAGTTTTTAATCCATAAGATCTTAATTTAAAGTTCCATCTGTGATTTCTATTGCATCAATATTCATGACTGGTGCTCCTAAAAGCAAGTTATAACATGTTTGAAGTAGGCTTGATTTTTATCTGTGCATTTTGTTTGGTTTGGTTTGGCTTGGTTAGGTACAATCAAAATATTGTCATAGACCCAGGAACTGTTGATATATATCCTGCATCTCGCATCCCCAAAAATTTGCATCATCTTTTCAAGCCAATCTATAAATCGGAACCTTTAATAACTAAGGATATATCAGAGTCCAAGGACACCGTTAAAGAGAAGGGATTTCGAATTACAACTGATCCACGAACTCTTGATTCTGTGCTGCAGTTGTCGTCGGATGATGAGGTAGATTCTATTCAATAATTTTACTTTGGTATGTTCAATCTTGTAATAAGGAATTAAGGATTAAGCATAAGTTTTGTTAATGAGTTTCCTGTAAATTAAAGTGAACTAGAAAAGTATTGGGAACCAGGATTTGGATTCTTTCCTGTATTTCAATAACAGGATATGGTTGTGTAGAGGAGAGAAAATAAAAAATTATTTAATTAACTTGCCACAAAAAATATTTAATTAGATTAATTTTGCTGAAAATGAAATTGTATTGGTTTTTCTGTTCAAAGGTATTTTTGTCATTTAAAAAATTGTTACATTTTTCTCTTCTCACTTTTTATCCAATTAAGTAATGGGAGAGAGAAAGATACTTCTTTCTCATCGATTTTGTTCACCTCTTTCTCTTCTCTCACACGGGTTATCTCAAAACTAACCAGTGTAGTAGTGATGAATGTTGTAGGTTAGCAGCTCAAATGGGCCTATATAATGAACTCGTAATTTTTTTTTCCGCTTTGAACTTGAATTGATTTTTTTGTTCTTTTCTCTGCATCCAGATTAGGAAAATGGTATATATACAAGCAAATTCTGTTCCACATGCAAATGTTGGTGTCCTCAAAAGGCTTATATCTGCTCGACATGAGCAAGCTCAGGTCTGAATCATCACTTGGCACCCTGACTCTTTTTATGCCCTTTCTTTGGTGCCGCAGCATAAGGCTCTGTGTTGTCTGTTTTATTCATTCTTTGTTACTGTTTGGTGTACGTGATTTCCAGATCCCAAACATACATTGGATATTTTCTGTTTTTTCCTTTCGTGGTAAAAGAAGTTTATTAATGAAGAAAATTAAGCTCATAGAAAAAGGATTAAAAATCCTCTAAGAAATATAAAACAAAGATGGCTGGTAGAAAGCAGGAAAATATAGGTAGGATCATGTAATTATGGAAGTTAGAGTAACTGTAATAAGGGCCTGTTTGGATTGGCTTATTTGAGCTTATCTTATGGCATAATTTTGTGAGCCTGTCAGGGAGAATTTTTGTGAGCTTATGATAAGACCAAAAAATACAATACAGGAATGCTCTGTAGTTTACACACATAAATTTCATTACTCACCTGCCGTGTCTCTCCCTCATCAAACTGAGGAAAGCTATAGGAGATTGGACTTTGTAATAAAACCTGCCAATCCCCCTACGCGTCTGGGAAAAAACCTCTAAATAGATCATTAGCAGAACGCCAAGGGGTGGTTAAAGATTTAATTGTGTCCTAAATGAAGTTTAGAGTTGAAAACTGCCCTTGAAAATTCCCACACATCTCTCATGCAATAAGCATCAGAGAACTGCAAAAACATAACAATGCCGCAACTTTAGCCTCTTTTTGCAACCCAAAACTTCAATTGAGAGAAACAAATGCAATTTCTTTGGAAAGAACCAATATTCTCTAAAAGTCCCAAACAGTTCATGCCAAAGAAAAGTAGCTGCAGAACAGTGAAAAAAGAGACAAGCACCTGGTAGACAAAGCAGTGAGAGGTATGTGCATCTGTAACATGTCATTAGTGTTAGTCCTGTTGAGAGCAACAGTCCAAATAAAATATTTGAGTTTTGAATTTCCACATGGGTTTGTCCAAGATAAATCCATGTCTATCAGGAGAATTGATGAGGAACTAATTAGGATTCAGAAGAAAATACACCTAAGGAGTCAAGAGTCCACATTCTTTTACTAGTATTAGAAGAAAAGCGAATCAACTCTATCAAAAACAAAAGAAAATGTAACTCACTAGCCTAATTTGACATTTGTTCAAGAATTATGAGTAGGTAAGGTTGGTTGATTTGATCAAAATCTTGATAGAATTTCATCCATGTTGACTTAAGTTAATAATTTTGACTAGTATTTCCCAACAAAGTTTATTGTTTCTTCTATTTTGACTTCATCACTCATTTATTTTACCTTCTGATTATTTGATCCAGATACTGGGGTGTGGATCTTATGCAGAACTTGCTGTTAAGTCCAACATGGCTTCATCACCGAAAGTTGTGATGTCATTTTTACATGAAATGAGCAAGATGGTCCAGGCTAAGTCTACAGAGGTATAGAATATGGATTCCTGCTAGGCATCCTCTGTTGGGAGAAAAGGTATTATAGCCATAGTGGCTTGTGCTTGTAACTGAAAAAAATGATCTTCTTTTTTCCTTACAAACTTAGGAGCTCAACTTACTTACAAAATTCAAGAGAGAAAAATGCGGTCAGAGTAATGGAGATTTAAGGCCGTGGGATGAAGCCTATTACACGACAATGATGAAGTCATCTGTTTATAAATTGGATTCTTTGGTACATATGATATACCTAATGTTGTGTTTGTCTTTATTAAACACATGTTTGTCTCTCACATAAATGCATAAAAATGTGTGCAGGTTGCAGCGTCATATTTTTCTTTGTCAAACTGTATTGAGGGTTTGAAGGTTCTGGTGAATTCATTGTTTGGTGTTATCTGTCACAGAATCCCTCTTGCACCTGGTGAATCTTGGGATCCTCAAGTGCTTAAACTGTGTCTTCATCATCCTGAGGAGGTATTTAGTGTAGAAATCTGTGATTAGAAGTGAATTTGGATCCCTCAAATAAAACTAAAATGCTGGGATAGAAATACTTTTAACTCGGACAATGATTTTCTGAAGCTTTCAATTTTATATAAAAATTACATCTTTAACTATTAATTAATTCAATAATTGAGTTTTGGTCCAAAATTTAGTAAATTCTGTGGAAGATCATTAACGAAATAGTCAAATAAACTCCTAGTTGGTTGGCCCATTATCAGATGGTCTTCTGGTGGTCTGAAAAAAGAATGTCATCCTTCCCATCCAAATCTGCCATTTTCTTCTGTTTGCTTTTATTCAGCTTCAAAGCACTAAGACTGAAGCTTATTTCAGGGTGACTTGGGATATCTCTACCTCGATTTGTACTCAAGAAAGGGGAAGTATCCTGGCTGTGCTCATTTTGCAATTAAAGGGGGTCGCAGAATTTCTCAAACAGAATACCAACTTCCTGTATGTGAAATTTCTCCATGCCCTTATGCCTTTTCTTTTGTCACACAAATATGCAGTTCCTTTTGACATGAGTTTTCATAAAGATGTTGTATTAGAGCTAAAATACATACAGATGGCTAATTTAGCTTAACAACGGGCTGCAGAATTCCCCTTTATCCCAAAATAAGAGTACCCAACAGCACTAAAATGTGCTTCTTAACAATATAAGAATCCATTAGAAACTGGTTGTGTAGGTATTAAGAGAGAAGCATTCTCTCAAATGCATAGTGGCACTTTTTGCATCTGATTCAAAATAACATATTTTAAGGCATAAGTGTTCGGAGCACTTAGATAGTAAATTATTCTTGGATAACTCTTGGTAAATATATTGTTAGCTGTTCAGATTTTCTAAGTGCTATGTATAATTGTTCAATAAATGTGATTTTCTTCCAAAGATGAAAATTAGTGCTCGTCTTAGACTGTAGCAGAGGTAAACTGTTTCTTGATTCTGATAATTTTGCAGATCGTGGCTCTTGTTTGTAATTTTTCAGGATCAAGGAATCCATCAGCGGTAAGGCTTAATCACTCAGAAGTGGAAACCCTATTTCATGAGTTTGGACATGCTCTTCATTCACTACTTTCAAGAACGGTATTCTCTTGAACTTTTCACGCACAAATTGTAGCTTTCCAGAATGAGGATAAAGCTGTATAAAGCGGTGGAGCCAGATAGGAACATTTAGGGAGTTTGAGTTGGTGATGGAAATTTGACAATTTTAATGTTGTGTAAAAATAAAGTTTTCAAAATTAAAAACTTTTTCTTTTCAAATATCTCTACAATTAATGAGTTGGTTTGAGTGGAAGAGGAGAGGCTATAATCCTTTAAGCATATGGTCTTAGGTTTGATCCCATGATATCCATCTCTACCCTATCGAGTCAGTGTATACTCTAGGAAACATAAACACACACAATTGTTGTCAACAAATTTACAAAAGGGAAACTGCTTCATCTTGAAGACCATATCGACAAATATATGTTTCAAGAATTATCAATATGATGTTTATGTTAAGTGAGTGGTTTTTTGAGAACATGCAGTATTTGTTTCATTATCAAAAGACTTTTGAATTTTTTTTTTTATTATAATAATGAAATAATATTTAGCAAAAAACAAATATTAAATAATGAAGTAATATCGAAACTAATCTGAAGAGATACTCTAAAATAATACACTAATCCTAGGGGATAAATTAAAATACGTTAACATAACATCTAGATATATCCCCTCCAAAAAAAAATTCTAGATATATATAAGATGTTTATATATTTTAAAACTCGCCCTAAAGCTAAAGTTTACCAAGCTTTTACCTTTTTACTAATATACTCTTTATGGCGGAGTTTTGGCCTTCCACCATTGACAATATTGATGTATGTGTAAAACATGTGAAGTTGTGAACGTTGTTGGTTTATCTCTATTAAATTATTTATAGAACATGTGAAACATGATAAACTATTAATAAAATGTAAAATATAGCAGCCAAATATCTTCTGATCAAATATTCTAAAGATGACATATGAACATGATTTAGGGAAATGGTGTTTAACTTTGATGACATTGTTTAAATGAATTTTGAAATTGTAATCATGAGTTGTCTTGCAAATTACCAAAATTTTTAGTAAACCAAATACCATCACAAGCAATTAATGAATAATGATTTACTTGATCACAAAATGTTTTTGAAAAAGGTTACTGTTGTTACTTTTGTAATGTGATGCTGGCATATTTTCATTGTAGGACTACCAACATTTTTCAGGCACAAGAACGGTTCTGGATTTTGCAGAAATACCGTCGAACCTCTTTGAGTGAGTCAAATTTTCTTTTGCTGATCTGATGAGTAAAATGCTGCAAGAAATGCACCCTTTTAAGTCTTTACCCTAAATCAAGGTGGCAAATAAAATATTAGGGGACATAAGGATAAAATAAATGTTGGCTTAAAACATAATATAAACACTCATATTAGTGTTTAGAATACATTTATAAAAATAACTAATGATATGCCCATAAGTTGTTTTTAGCTTATTTCAATAAGTCCCTAAAATGGGAAGCTTCTCTTAGCCTCTGCACCTTCTGCTAAAGCATAGTACATTGAATAAGTGTTTAACTAAGCTTTCTAGAATAGCCTAAGCTTTTAAGTTCTTTTACTCAAGTGCACCCTAAAAGACGTGGTTAATGATGGCATACAAGGGAGGGACAGAGACAATTTCTAGCCACACCTCAAAAAGTCTTGGTTACAACCCTAAATGACTAAAATATCCATAAAATGAAATAAATTTGCAATTGTATTGAAAGTCACATGGCACTCTTAAACTGTGTTTACACATTCTTTGTACGTCAACTGAGTTTACGTAGCCTGCGTAAACTGAGTTTAACGTGTATGTAAACTGAGTTTACATATTCATTGTGCGTAATCTGAGTTTATGTAGCATGCTTAAATTGAGTTTATGTAGCCTACGTAAACTCAGTTTATGTATTTCTTTAAGAATCTGAATTTTGAGATGTACATAAACATAGATGTACAAGGGAAATTACATTTTTATCATTTAATTTCAATGAAAATTGGATCTAACTGGAAATTTTTGGTGTAACTAGAAATTGTCAGGGACAGAATTGGAGTTTGAGAAAACTGAAATGTTCAGGAACCAAAATAGGGATGTAGATAAGTTTAAAAAAAATAAAATTAGTCCCCGTTAATTGACAAAGGTTTTCTCCAAAGTCCCTTTGGAATTAACATCATTCTTAGAATCATAGAATTAAACTCATTATTAATAGGATTTGAATTGGCAAATCATATTAGTTACCATATATTTTATTTATTCTACATAGCAATATATATAGAGATGCTTGCTGTGGTAATGATTTGCTAGATTGTGATTAACTTGATATTATTTTTGGCGCACAGATACTATGCATGGGATTATAGAGTTTTGAAAACATTTGCTAGACACTATTCAACGGGTGATGCAATCCCTGAGAAATTGGTCGAGTCACTGCTGGGTGCCAAAAATATGTTTGCTGCAACTGATCTGCAACGTCAGGTGTTTTTCCTTTTGTTTTTCTTAATGCCTATTTGGGGGAGGACTGGATGGTGTCTTAAGTCAGCATCATCCCATAGTTTTCTATTTATTAAAAATAGAATTAACATGGTATCACTGTACTTTCTGTCAGATCTTCTATGCCCTAGCTGACCAGACACTACATGGTGAGCAGCCACACCCTCTTGGTGATGTTAGTTCTGTTCTTGCAGAACTGAAAAGAAAACATACCAATCTGGAACATATAGAAGGCACACACTGGGAGGCCCGATTTAGTCATCTCCTTAATTATGGCGCAGGTGAGTATGAAATTTGAACTTTCTCTAATCTCTCTTGAGCTGTATTGATGATTTTGAACCTACTGATATGTCATTAAGTTCATGTTCCATTATATCAAGATATGCTAACTTTTTGAGAAGGATAGAAATCTTTGGTTTTCTAAATTAGAGGTTTAGATTATATCTGGAGATAGTTGATTTTTCCTGGACAAACTGCTTTTACGTGTAAGCTTCAAATGGCTGGACATTTTGAATTTAAATTTAAATATGGATCAGATTCTACTTCATTTTAAATAATGGCAGAGGTTTTGTACATTTATAATTATGGTAGTATTAACTATCCTATCGATGCCACATAAACAACCAAAATCTTTTGGTCCGAGTGTTGTACATAGATTTTACTTTGTTTAACCAAAATCCCGAGATCAAGTCTTTTGAACGGAAAAAAAATGAGCATTGAGAGGGCTTGATCCCCTTCTAGAAACCAAGGGTCTAAACCAAAAAACAATTGCCAACAAAACATGTTAAGCTGCACAACTTAAAATTCTTCATAATTGAAATATTAGTTGTAAAGTCGATAATTCTTCATACTTGTTTTCTCCTTTGTGCAGGGTATTATAGCTATTTGTATGCCAAATGTTTTGCTGCAACTATATGGAAGAAGGTTTGCAAGGAGGATCCGTTATCACCAATTGCAGGCAATGCTTTAAGAACAAAATTCTTACAGCATGGAGGAGCCAGAGACCCAGCTGTTATATTAAATGATCTAGTACCTGATGGTATATATAGGTCTTATAATGGAGGGATAATCCCTGATATTTCAAGTCTCTGTGAGGAAATGGAACTCATGGAAGAAAATCAGAAAAAAGTACATTTGTTGTGAGTTTTTAAGAAAAAATTGGATTGGACCCAACAAGAACTGAGCAAAAGAGATATCATCGACAGAAGCGCGTTGCAAATGAAGTAGCCCTTACTGGACTGAACTGACTTCTGCTGGAGTCATATGTGATTGGTAGCATCCAGAAGTTGAGCAAACAGTTCAGATCTTAGATTTATTTTCTTGATGCCCCATTCCGAATTTCCTTCAATCAAAATTTGTAGGCCTTATTTAGGATAGGGTCTTTGTGTCTATTCTCATGGTCGTTTTATATAAAGAAAAAAAAAATAGGCTAACGTTTGAGAATCCATTCTTGGCACAATTTCACTTGTCAATTACATGCATTCTCACATGAGAAGACATAAATTTGACCTTTATCACCTCACATTTAAAACAGAGGTTGGAAATGTAGCAAATTTTTGCATATATGTCATATTTATTGGACCATAGATTGGAAATGTTAGTCCCTCGCGATTTTAACTGTTACTTCGCTTATTTGATGTGTATTGCCATTTTATTTTTATCCTTCAAATCTTAGTCTATGTTGTGTTGGATCATGTTAGATAGTTGAGATCCTACATGAAGACTTACTAAATTTATATGAATTGAATAAACCTCAAAGTACATATTATGAGCTTAGTACTCCTCCACTTCAGATATTTTCTAAATAGAAAATAATAGATGAATTATTTGTCAAGAGCTTTTCTCACCAATGACATCTAAAAGCTTGAAATAACGAGTGCTTTCATGATGAAGATACTCCTCTATATAGTTTCATGCAGTTGTTATTAACATGGGAGCGACCTTCAAAGCTTTCTTCAAGAGATACAACAATTCTGCATTGGTGCTTGGTATCCTGTCCTGAGTTTGAGGGTGATTCAGGTATTGTTATTCTCAATGTGGGTGGCTGTAGCCTTGGTAATCCACGACTGCGCTTGGTTTCAACTGAAAACATCAAAGTAGAATGTTTGCATATTTACCCTGGTCTTAAGTTGATGTTGGACAAAAGGTTTAGAAAGCTCATTTGCTATTCTGATTCTGAGTGTTGCTTCTACTGTTGAAGAGGCTAACTATGAGTTTCCTGAGTATGCAACAGCCAACAATTATGAATGATATTCATTTGTTTGTGGTTGCTTAGTGGGAAGTGGAGCTGAAACATTTTTCCAGAGGGAAATTGTTGTGCTGACATTCTTGCTAAGATGGGGCACCATCTTCCACAATCCCATGAGGGCATTGCTTTGAGTGTTCATGTGGGGATAAATTGTTTCCCATATCTTAGTTTCATGTGTTTGAGGGGATATAAAAATGATTTGATGGCTAGAGTAAGAGAGTTAAGAAGATCAAAGGTTTGAGGATATGAAAGCAAATATTCATATATGTTGTGGGTGTAGATATAACCATCAATCTTCTTATCACTTCACCATTTAACTTTTTTACCCAAATCATCAAGCTGACTAGTTCAGAAATGTAGTTCGAGCATATGAATCAAATTTTATTTTTTAAAATTTTAAAAAAAATTTTTAAAAAAAAAAAAAAAAAAAAAAAAAAAAAAAAAAGAAATTATAGGAATCAAAACTAAAACTAATTTATATTATCAATACTGAAAATATATTTAACACTTTTATACAACAATTTCTATTATTGGAACATTGTTCAACTGATTAATGAGCTCCACCACGAATTATTTAGAAGAATCTAAGTACGATTCTTAGTGAACGATATTAATCAAACCAAAATATTATCAAGTGTCCCAGACACTTTTAAGGGTCTTAAATGGTAATTTTTTTACAAAAACTTGTGTAATCATTGTATTGGAAATTAAACTATTTGACATTTTTAAAAAATAATTTATTAATTTAAAATATTTAAAAAGTATTTCAGAGACACTCGTTAACAAGTTAACAAGATTCTTAATCAAATTTTATTTATCTTTCGATCCCTTTTCCTTGAAAACCCGAAGGTTAACCACCATTCAAAACTCACCTTAATCCAAACAGGAAAGGTACGACTTTGACTTAACTAACATTCCTAAGATTTACTGATTGTTGAGAATCACACGTGGTGTGCCACAACATAGCATTCTTTGGTCCCATCGTTGGAACACTTCGCTGCTTTGTTTTTTTTCTTGTTCTCTTTCTTCTGCAACTACATTACATTCAGTTCAAACTCAATTCTTATAGTACTTGTTAGTAGTAATGGAAGGATCAACATCATCATCAAGATCAACGTCTTTCCATGATTTTCTCCACCGTATGCGACACCCTTCTTCACTTGACCTCGTCCGTGCCATTAAGAGGTAATTAACCAAATCTTCTTTTCTTAATGAATTTCAGTGTTTATGTTTTCTTTAACTTTGTTATGCATTGGTGAGTCAAGGAAAACTAGTTCAACTTTTTCTCTGTTATTATTTTCTACATACATATCTATGCGTTTCATTTTATGATAATTTTGATAGTAGTGTTGCTTGTTCCAAACCCATTTGGTTGACCTAGTGTGTTGGCTTGGGACCTATGAAGCACGGACACTAGACACGATACAGACACGCCGACACTTATAATTATTTAGGAAAATGACATAATTCAGTGTAATCATAGTTGTTGAGTCGGACTGAGACACGCCTAATCCAAGGAGTGTCCGTGCTTCATAGCTTGGGACCTTGGAATGTGCTCCTCTCAGGGTCTCGGGTTCGATTTCCCTAGGTATCAATTTTGGCGAGCTAAGTCCGTATGGAGCTATGTTATGGATTTAAATAGGGCCCCGCAAGTGGACGGTGGGAATGGACCCCTTGGGTATCAATTTTCATCGTAAGTAAGTTACTTATTGGGCACTTGCTTAAAAAAAAGTTTCTAGTTTGCCACTTTAGAATGAACCAATTCAAGTATGACCACACTCCATAATTTAGAGAGAAACCAAAAATAAAAGAACGGAAATTGGTTATTTTTCATTGATTCTAATCATGAGGCATACAATGCTTATATATGTTTGCGCATACTCATAGTATGATAACTATAACAACAATAGCAATGCTTGGGAACTATTTAATAGAATATGTCTAAAAGATCTCTCCAAGTAACTAGTTGAGTCATTATTCCTTTCTAGAATTAAATGAGTCACCCACGAGTCTCTCTTTGGGCTTGTAAGTTGTTGGGCCGTCATATGATCATATCATTACCTAGCTCTTCGAAATCAATCTTGTCCTCAAGGTTGTAAGTGAGACAAACCTCCAAAAGCATAAAGCCAAATCTTATGTATTGATTCACATTTCAGGAGCATTTACTTTGTTCTGCAGACATTCCTTCAATAATATCCCAAAACCAAGCTATCAACCATTCCATCTCATTACAGCCAGTATGCTTAGTATATGCCTATATTTTCAATTTGAGATGCAGAATGATAGAAACATCTCTTGCTGCAAGTAGTACATGCTGTAAAAAGAGCAATGTTGCAGATAAAATAGAGTGTGCCACACGAAATACAACCCCTCCAGCACAACAATAGGTTTTGAAGCACTCTAATGTTGAAGCACTGTAAAAAGAGTCAGTCTTGACTCTTGCATCTGCCTTGAAGTTTACTACTTCAAATATACCAAAGAGGCTAGAAGATGTATTAGACTCGCATTGCTATTTTCTAGTTGTTTTAGTTATGTTATTATGAGCAAGCACCACCTTATATAAGCATTGTATTGCCTCACGATTAGAATCAATGAAAATAATTAATTTTCTTTTCTCAAATTCTCTCTAGATTCTAGAGTGTGATCCCTACTTGAATTGGGTCGTATCACACTTTAAAGAAAAGTCTTTACGGTGCAAGTTTATATGTCTAAAGAACATTTTTTTTAAGCTTAAAGTAGATTAAAATAAAGGAAAATAACCAAAATCTGGAGTACATAGACCTAGCATAAGTCCACAGAACAGTTAAATAATCGAGCTTCCAAAAATATTGACATGTAGAAGTTAATGGTTAGTGTAAAATTCTTTTAATATTTATTTTTCTATAAGTTTTTTTTTTGTTTATATGTGTGTATCCAAATTTCAAAGTGACCCTAGTTAAGTTGGTTAATAGATGGAAAAGAAAATACAGGAAGGACACAAAAGCTAAACTTCAAATCCAAATATTACTTGTTTGGAGTCCGACATTGCTCAGGTTCTTGAGTCTTGACAGTTGAATGTATAAATGTGTTTGGATGAGATCCAAGCCCATTTAACAGACATGTGCCGTATATATTCCAATTTGTTTTTGTTGAAGTTTATTTTGTTTTATGTGTTGTTATTAGCTTCATTGTATCATTTTCATTTTACCAACCAAAACCTGAAAATGATGGCCAAAGAGTTCAAGACTTCTTTCTGTCAATGGAAGTTGCAATTAGAAATCATCCACTTTGGGCAACTGCCACTGAAGAAGACATTGATTGTGCCATGGAGGTACGTTTACACCTAAATACATATATGTCACTGTGTATGTAGATTTTGAATACAATCGTTTGATTTGTATTAGCTTTATACTTCATATTTTCAACCAAAGCAGAGAGATTGCTCCCCCGCTAATTATATTACCTGCAGGGTTTAGAAAAGTATATAATGACTAAATTGTTCTCTCGGACGTTTGCTACTTCTCCTGAGGATGCAAAGATTGACCATGAAATCTCAGAGAAAATAAGTTTGCTGCAAACATTTTTGAAGCCTGAACATTTGGATATACCACCAGTTCTTCATAATGAAGCATCATGGCTGGTATGGTATGCTTCATGATCATGATGCATGATTAAAATTTAACTTATTATATGATTTTTATTGCAATTGTTTTATTTCTAATCAATGATAACATTAGTTAGGGTTTGATTCCTAGACACAATATAATCATATTCTTGAATGTGTCATACATTGTTACTATAGTCTTTAAATCTGTCTACAAAAATATTCATGAATATATTTCTTTAGTGAGTTTGATCCTTGAATATCTTTCAATAGTCAGTTTAACTGTCGAATATTCATTTCCTTTTCATTCCACAGCTTGCGGAGAAGGAATTGCAGAAAATCAATGCATTCAAAGCTCCACAAGAGAAACTCTCAACCATTATGAATTGTTGCAGAGTTATCAACAATTTGTTGCTCAATGCTGCAATGTCTGAGCATGTTCCAGCAGGAGCAGATGACTTTATCCCTGTGCTCATATATGTTACCATCAAGGCAAGGCAAGCCCTCCTCCTTGGTAATAATACATTCTGTTGATTTTCAAATATAGTTTATTAACCCGTTTTTCCTTATAGAGTAAAGCATGAACATGTTTGGTTTCCGTGATTAATGTTGTTTATTTGCTCGTAAATTTTAAGAAAAACACTGTAATTAGGGGTCCTTAACATCTAAGTGAGACCATCTAGATATCTCCACAGCCTCACACTTCGGACCGAACCCAAAAGATAATTAACAAAGCCAAAATAGATCACTAGATGATCATAATATTTTAATTTTTAACCAATATTTTAAATATTTAACTGGTCGGTTAACCAGAAATCGGCCAGTTTGACAGTTTATTTGATCCATGTTGTATTGTTATCTTACTAAACGGCAGTTGGCTCAACCAGTTTTCATTATTTTCATTTTTGTATTTATTCTTTTTACTTTTTTTTAATACTTTTTTAAAAAATTTGTTATTTGGTTCAACTATGGTTGAATTGATTGAACGGTGACAGAGGTTTCAATGTTTTGATCTTCATTACGATTTTAAAACATTGATTAAATGTTATAATACTTTATTAAAAGTAGGAATGCATTGTATTTTCAATGATTTTAGGCTACTACTACCCTTTGATCTTTTGATACTAATTTCTTCATTTTGGTTTGTCATTTTCAGGCCAATCCTCCAATGTTGCATTCAAACCTCAAATTCATCAAGTTGTATAGAAGGCAAACAAAACTCATCTCAGAAGCTGAATATTATTTCACAAATCTTGTGTCAGCCAAGACATTTATAATTGAATTGAATGCTAAATCCCTCTCAATTGATGAAATCAAATTTGAGGAATGCATGCAAGCAGCCAAATTGGCCAAGAAAGTCACAAGTGAATTACACTCTACATGTCAAATGAAACAAGAAGAGAAGAACGATAGCAATGTTTCAAACAAAATGCATAACAAACTTGATACTAGAGGTTAGTTTAAATTGATTTCTCATTCTTTTAGAACTTGTTTGAGTAAAGAGTTCAATTAACCACTTACTAAATAAACCATTTTAGGGAGTTTAACTAAACTCTCATTAAAAAAATAAAAAATCTTCGAAGTTTAGTGAAATAAGCTGCAATGAGCTTATGAGTTATGAGCATGTCATAGAATACTTTTTTTAAGTGTTCGTATAAATAGCTAAATTAAGTACTTATAGCATAAGATTATATACGGTATTTCTGTTTTGATCTACATATAGACTATTTCTATAACCAAAATAAAGACATTGTTTTGAAATAATTAAGTTCTACTATTTTCATAAATTATCTTTGTGAGTCTACAGAAATAAACCGAAAATAGCTTATGAACATGTTATAAGTTGTTTTCATACGCTTTTCAAAACAATCTCATAGGTGTTTATGCTAGTAGATAAGTTCAAATAAGTCAATTCAAACAGACTCATAGCTATTTATATCATGAGATGAGATAAACAAAATTAAACTTTTCCAAACAAAACTTTAGGTAGTTATAGTTTGTTACTTGTTTTTATAGATTTCAACCCTTATCACAATCACTTTTAAATTACCATGCAGAGTTTCATGTTTTGCAACATGGAACAAATTATCCATACATGGAAGCAGAGAGCAAAGATCTAGCAATGGAAGATGTGGACATATTACTAAATCACTACAAGGATTTAGTTGCTAAGTACACAATCATATGCAAAGCTATCAATTGTCTTTCAATGTCAAAGAAAGAACCGTTGCTTCATCAGCTAGAAATGCAAGGAGAAGGAAGTATGCTTTCAGAGTGCCATGGAATCAACACAAACACAAATGATCGAACCACCTCACATGAAGATAAATTACTATAAGAAATTTGAATTATCTATATCTGTGTATTATTAATTTTGTATTATACTAATATAGACGCTTTTTTTTTTTACCAAAACAATATTATCTGATATCATTTTTTTAAAAAGTGTGCTATACAAGGAGGATAAATCTCAATAACATGTTGACTAAACCAATAACAGAAAGTCCTAACAAATGTATGAACAACCATATACTAACATATGCTTAGAATCAATTAAAAGGGTATCAATTTTTGTTATTGGGGAATGGGACATTATTATTACCGGTGGATAGATAGGCACTACCATGTTTGTGTATATGCTTATCTATTGCGCTTATGTAAAAAATGTTTTGATTTTGGCATATATTTTTTTTGACAAAAATAAACGTTCGTTAATTCAAATTGATAGAAATGATGGATCTACGAGCAAACTCAAAACATCTATTTTAATAACATAGAATGGTAGAGTACATATACCTACAAATATAACTATAATCAAGTCTCTTAAATACTTGTGTCTTCGGATCTTCAACATTGATGATGTCAAAGTCATTGATTGAATATGCACTTGATTAAAGTTAATATTTCAACTTGAATCAAATAAACACTGCATTGAGACAAGACATAAATAACACACCGCACAGTTGACCTTGGATCACTACTCTTCAATAGATTGAAAAGAAGAAATTTTGGTATATACTACTCCGGAGAAATTTTGGCATATATTACGGTCATATATTTTTAACAAATAAGATTAAGTGTATGTTTGGTTTGGCAATGAAACACTCAAACTTGGTCTTAGTGAGTGACTTTCATGGAAACAAAGAAGCTTGATTTCCTAGCTTTTACGGTAACGTGACTTTTCGCTGCAGTGTTGAAAAAAAGCAATGCATTCCAAGCAGACATTAAAATAAGCTCTCTTTTAGAATATGTTTGGATAATGAGAAAAAAGAAAGTAAAAGGAAAGATTGATGAAGGAATGAAAGAGAATAGAAAGTAAAGAGAAAATGAGATAATTTTTAGGTTGTTTGGAATAAGTGAAAAAGTAAAAGGAAAGAAAGATTTATATTTAGTAAATGACATAAATATTCTTATGATAAAATGAGTTATGTATTTATTATTTGGGGAATGTTAACGAGTGCCCTCGGGCACTCTTTAATACCTTGAATAACAAGTTTTTACAAAAATCTGTGTAATCAGTGCATTGGAATTTGTAGCATTTAACTTTTTTGAAAAATATTTTTTAAATTTGGGATCTTTAAAGAGTGTCCCAGGACAACTCGTTAAAAAGACCCTTATTATTTATTTAACATAATATATGTTCATATTTGCATATGAATAAATAAAAATCTATACGTTATTATATGCATATGAGAATCAATATAAATTAATTCCGACGTTTGGCTGTGGAAACTACATCGGAGCCAGACCTGGTGACGGTGCCGGAGGTAGTGGAGGAGGAGGACGGTCCTTTAACTTCATTGTCGCTTTCACTTCCAGGTGTGGATGCTGTGATGCCGATTAGTCCTTCGTGAAATAGATTCTTCACCACTTTGACAGATGGGTCACTGTATATCGTGAGCGCCTTCTTCTCAGATTCTGTTCACTTCGAAATTCGTGTCATAATAAAATCACAGGTTGATTTCCTAACACTTCGCATTCCGTTAACTTTTTTTTTCTTATTTTAAGATTTTTGTAATACTTTTGCGTTGTGTGAATTTCATGTATAGTAGTTTAAATTTTTTTTATTTGTTTTTAATTTTGATGATTCAAATTTTGTGATTAGTTCATTCTAGCTAATTGATCATGGTGTTAGTGTATGTAGTTTGGAAACGAATAGTTGATTACTGAATGTTGTTTTTTTATGATATTATTATGATTATGAAACTGGAGAAGGTGCTGTTAGTTGCATTTTGGTTTGGTAAACAAGTTATTTCTATATGATTTGTGGCAGTTTGCTATGTCGACCTTGTGAAAGGAAAAGTAAATAAACTTATAATCTTAAAAAACACGTGTTTCTGAGCATGTTAAATTCGTCTCGTCGTATTTTTCAGTGTTGGTAAAAACTTGGTATGAGGAGAATTGAAGTATTGGAAATATGTTTTGGTTACGTGGGCGGGTTTTGTATGAGTATTCGAGTAGGATATTATTGTATATGTGGTTTGTCTTATTGCTATACCTTAAGGAATGTTTGGATGAAGGGTTTTGGATTGGAGGACTTATTATTTTTTTTATTATCAAATATATTTCAAATTATGGACTTCGCCGTTCTAAGCCATTCTCTCCGAACTCTTCAAAATCCAATTCCTAAGCATACCCTAAACAGTGTTGTCAAATATCAGCTATGGCGGATATCGTTGGCGGATTTTTGGCTTTCTGCCATGTGGCCAATTTTGTGAAGGATGGTGACGCCATGACATCATCCATCGGACATAGTAGCGCTATATGTCAGCCGGTATGGCGGGTTTTTAGCTCTCTGCCATGGTCGGCCATCGACAATACTAACCCTATGATTTGCCTATAAAAAAACTCATGTTTACTTTCTGCTTTTTAAAAGTGTACTTGATTATTTGATTAGGCGTTATAACTATATATGTCGTTGCCAAGTACCCAACTTACAAAACTGGAAGTGAAAGATCACATAATCATAAGATTTTTCAAAGAGACGAAGGAGGCGTGTATAATGAATGCTTAAGATTGATCTAACGGTTCACAAGATTTGAAAGTTAGGTGCCTTTTGCGCCCTAAATTCAGGCAATCCCGATCCCAATTAATTGGGCCCAAACCGCAGAGAATCCATCATCAACATTCCACCGTATATACTGACTATGTTTTTTTGAAGCATTCAAAGTGTCATATTTACCTTCTTCTTTTTCCCTTAACTAACTTGCCATCATGAACCCAACCTGAGTATTAACAACCAACTGATTCTATCTTTCTCACACAGTGGGAATGATTAATTTGATAAAGGATTTATTACGGTCTATCTATTTCCTCTGCTCGATTCAATTCTTGAGAATGGCGTTGCTTTGGACATTTTCTGTTGCATTTTCTCATTACCAATTGTTTAAGGATTCGCTCTTTTCTCACAAAATCGTATCCTACCCAAGGTCTTCACCTTCCACTTTTCCTAATAAGCCCGTTTGCGTCATCACCGGTGTAAGTTCTTTTTTCTTTCTTCCCTCTCTTGCAAATTTCAATATTACTATGTGAATTCTATCATTTTTTTGTGTAGGCAACATCTGGCTTGGGATTATCTACTGCATGCAAGCTTTCTAAGGAAGGATATGTTGTTGTTATTGGTAATTCTTTATTCTTTTTGCTAATCACGCTACAAATGCTATAATACCTTATGTTTTAACTCCTTTTATATGCTAACAATCCACTATTTTCTACAACTCTATTTAATTCCAAGTGAAATCCACTTTCTAAGTGCATGCTTCCATTCACAATAAAATTGATCAAATTGCACCACCACTGTGATTATATAAAGCTCTATCTCTAAACTGTAGTTTTTGTCCAAATCTTGTGATTATGTCAATCTCACCATCAATCCAGACATGCACTAATAGAAAGTGGATCTATGTATCATCGAAGCTTCAGATTAAGTGCGTGTTTGACACGTGTTGGTGTCTGACACTTGTGAGTTGTGACTAAAATACAATCACTTCTTTTTTGTCAAATTTCTATGGTGTCTATGCGTCGGTGTCAGTGTTGTGTTGTGTCTGGTGTATTGGTGTATGTGTCTATATATTGGTGCTTCATTGCGTGGTCTAGGTTATTTAGTGGGATTTATCCAATAATAGAGTGTGTCCAAAAGACTATTTGAAAAAATGTGTTGCTACTTGCTAGCATTCTTACCTAAGATTCCTGTTATGGATCGATGCAGTGGGAAGATCAGAGCAGTTGTTGTCAGAGGTATTTTCAATATTAATTATTAGCATCATGGTAATGATGATTCCATGCATTGTGAAGATCTTAATCGTGTTCTTCCTGTTGTTTGATAGACCATAAAAAAGATTAAAGGTTGGAATGAGGATGCCCACCTCAAAGCTTTTCAGGCTGACATTTCGTCGGCTGAGTCAATTATAAAGTTCAGTACTTCCCTGCGGCAGTGGCTTTTGGATTCCGATTTGCACTGCTCGGTACAAATACTAATAAACAATGCTGGAATACTTGCAACATCTCCTAGAGTCACAACTGAGGGCTACGATAAGTAATTACTTTTTTTATCTAATCTTTTGTTAGTGGTTAACAAAATTCTATCTTTATCATTGAAACCTCCATGCTCATGCTTGCCTTGCATAACACAATAAAAGGTGCATAAGACACACTTTCAAATAATTACTTTCCTGATCTACATAATTTATTTATGCTTTGGGGATATGGTAATAGGTATTATTAATTAAATGTCAACTTTTGAGATGATGTTGATTTGCATGACATGATAACCAGGAAATTTATTATGGAACTGATACTTGAGAAACATAGTTAGAAGCATTTGTATGCACAATGGATGCATTTTTATGGGAGCCTTTGATGCAAAATTATTTATCTGTTTTATATCTGCTCCATGTTTGTCTACTGTCTTAGTTTTGAAATTAGTAGTTACTCTTAAAATCCAATTATATTTTCCACTCTTTCTCCCAGGATGATCGCCACAAATTATATCGGCCCATTTGTTATGACCAAGCTTCTATTACCACTTCTTGAAAGCAGTCCTGTATCTTCCAAAATTGTTAATGTAACATCATTTACTCACCGAGCTGGTAGGATAATCATTTTAGTCCTCACTTTTTGATTTATAATATTGTCTAATGATCCTACTCTTTGGGTTTTACTGTCTTCCATAAAATATTTGTTGATTTTCTCTACAATGGCGCGCTCCTATAGAACCTTCTCAAACTCTTTTCTTCAGTTACTAATATGCAGGTTGATGAGGGAACTGTATCTGGGAAGAGATTTTTAAAATCAAAACAATATCCATATGCTCAGATCTATGAGTATTCAAAATGTAAGCTGCATATTCTGAATGAACTTATATAGATTACACCGTATCTTTAGCCCTAATTCTTAACTAGCATGTATTTTTGTTGAAGTATGTCTACTTCTCTTCTCATATGAGCTCCACCGACAGCTTTGCCAGATGGGTAAATCTCATCAGATATTTGTCAAGTATGTTTACCAAATTAACTTTTATTTCCTTTTGCCATCTTTTTTCCAAGTGATGTGTGTTTTGTATAGGTTACCTAATTAATGTATTGCTGTGATCTTTGTTGCTCGGATATGTTTTTCTGATTGCTTCCATGACTTTCCTACAAATTATTGTTTCCCAAGTTCTGTTTAGCACAATCCATGGGCTCTTGCTTTTGGCAAATGTATATGCCAATCTGAACATAGTGTCTTGTCTGTCGATCTCATGTCAAACCTGTAATTCTCATATAGTTCTGAACTTTCAATTAAAGGCTTAGATCTGTTATGCGCCCCTGTCTTGTTAAGGATACTATGAAGCTACTATCACAATCTTTGTCTCCCAACAAGGAGCATACTTCGCCCCTGAAGCTACAACTACCTAATTAGCCAATGAGTTTGACGGAAAAATGTTTTAAGTGCGAGCAGATACACTCTTATGAAAACTCACTTGTGCACTTGTGGTTGGGTTTAACTTATTGTTGCATAAATAGCACCAATAAGAGTGACTTTGGGTTTGAGCTAGTGTTGCAATTCGCAAGGAAAACGAACATGAATAAAAATCAGACGGAAAAAAAAATTTGCAAGAAAAAGAGAGCCTTGCAAAATGATTTAAGCTTTGTAGATAAATTTTTATTATATTTCTGGTTAATAACCATGGTTTCTACTCCACTTTTAATATTCATTTTTTGTATTGCTATGCATCAGTGTTGCAGATCCTGGAGTTGTACAAACAAACATCATGCGAGAAGTTCCAGCAAGCCTGTCTTGGGTGGCATTCTTTGTACTGAAGCGTCTACGCCTATTGGAATCCTTTGAGAGCGGGAATGATTCCATTATTGATGCCGCTCTTACTCCGCCTGTGAGTACTTTTTTAGCAGTCTTTGTTGATTTCTGTTTTACATTTTTATTGTATGCATTGATGTTTCAAAATGTCTACCAACTCACTTACTTATTACCATTAGTTGTAGTCATATCTAAGGTTTCATCTGATGCAATATCTATTGCCTGATGCCTTATCCTTCTGCGTCCGTAATTCATCTTGAACTTACCCAAGGAAACAACATATTGGTCAATCATTTACATAAATACATTAAGCCTGCCCACACACACAAGTCAGCAGTCAGATGAAATGATTGAAAGTAGCAACGAATACACTCATGAAATTAAATTTATTGTAAAATATGAGATTAATATATGTTCATGAAAATATATGTTTTTTTTCCTCGTGTTTTTGTACTGTTAAAAATGTTCTGTTGTATGACTAAAACAGGAAAGTATTAAAAAACAATTATACACTTGTTTAGATGGAAAAATATAGGCTTAAATGCACTTATCGTGTTTCTCTTTTAACTGGTAAATTCAGGATTTTAGTCCCTCAGTTTCTTAAGTTTGAGGATTTTTTTTTTTCACAACCCAGTTGCAAGTTTATTCTTTATGACTTGTCATTTTCATTAATGACGTGGAATTACATTTGATGATTTGACATTACTAATTTGGACCTTTTGAATAATTGATCTTTACAAATAGTTATCCTCGATCAGTATTTCTTGCAAATTAGTCTTGAGTCTTGACTCGAGCCATTGTGTTCAAAATGTTAATAAGCTTACATTTTTTTTTTCAGGGAACATCAGGAGTTTACTTTTTTGGGGGGAAAGGTAGAACTATAAATTCTTCAGCACTTTCACAAGACACCAAATTAGCCCATGAGCTTTGGGAAACTACATCCGATTTGCTATCGGTGACCCCTTTTGGTAATAAGAGAAACAATTTTTAGCATTGGATGGTATGTCATGTCGTGTAATAACAAAGAATAGTGGCACTTACCCTCTTGAAATATGGGTACTTGTAAAACGATGAAGTACATGTATCAAGTACTTATCCGGTATTGGTACACGTATGGTGCTCGTTATACTCAAATTTTGTTAATTGTTCTTCTATTGTGAGTGAAATCTGTGGTTTTATCTTATTTATTAATATAATAATAAATGCTAATATAATGCAATTTTTGTGCTTTTGAGTTTCTTTGTTGTTTTAATCAACCCTAATTTTTTTACTTTTTAGACTTTTTTTGTGATGTTCTTGTTGTGAATCGAAGAATTTAACTCTTTAATGTTATATTATAAAGCAAAATTTATGTTTTTTTCACTGACTTACCCTGCCTTACTTTTTTTTTAATTGTCGTATTCACATACCTACGCTTACTATACCTATCATTTACGCGATGTAGACTGATAAGTGGTAATCCCTCTTGTTTTTAACATAAGCAAAGAAGTATACGTATTTGGTCTAAATTTAGATCAAATATACATATCATTTGTTTATAGAAAAAACAGGAGATGTCTATTTACTTATAGAAAAAGCCCGGAGTAATGACAATGACATATGAAGCTTTGAGCTTTCTAATGCATGTTAAACTATTTTCTAGAAACATTTTAAAAAGATCTTTGGGAACCGGCAAAACAAGTCATTTTTTATTTTTTATAAAAATAACCAATTAAGCATGTGTGTAAGAGATATATTTTTTTATTACTAAAAGTGGGGTGACCGGAAATTGATTTGTGGTTTGATAGACTCGTGAAAAAATGGATTGTACAAAATCAATTTTTACTCGAAAATATCTAAACAAAACAATCTTACCCCTCAATTTTGACTCCTTTAAATGTGAAGTGAATCATATAAGTCACGAGTCTCAAAACATACCACAACTTCAAGGAACAGGGGAACACTAAAATGTAATTTCACGTCATTAATGAAAATGACAAGTCATAAAGAATAAGTTTGCAATTGGGTTGTGAAAAAAAAAATATCCTCAAACTTATGAAACTGAGGGACTAAAATCCTGAATTTTTTTATAATGGAGAGACTAAAATCATGTTTCAGTTCAAAGATAGGGACGAGAAGTGTCTTTAAGCCTATATTTTTCTATCTAAAATTGTTTTTTAATACTTTGCTGTTTTAGTCATACAACATTTTTAGTAGTACAAAAACACGAGGAAAAAATCATATATTTTTTCATGAACATATATATTAATCTCATATTTTACAATAAATTTAATCTCATATTTTACAATAAATTTTACAACTTCAGGATCTGCAACACTGATGTATAGCAATACAGAAAATGAATATTAAAAGTGGAATAAAAACCATGGTTATTAACCTGAAATATAATAAAGTTTTATCTACAAAGCTTAAATCATTTTGCAAGGCTCTCTTTTTCTTGCAAATTTTTATTTTCCCGTCTGATTTTTATTCATGTTCGTTTTCCTTGCGAATTGCAACACTAGCTCAAACCCAAAGTCACTCTTATTTGTGCTATTTATGCAACAAATGGTTAAACCCAACCACAAAGTGCACAAGTGAGTTTTCATAAGAGTGTATCTACTCGCACTTAAAATATTTTTCCAAAAGCAAGAGCCCATGGGTTGTGCAGAAAAGAACTTGGGAAATAATAATCTGTAGGAAAGTCATTGAAGCAATCAAAAAAACATATTCGAGCAACAAAGATCACAATAATACTTTAATTCGGTAACCTATATAAAAACAAATAACCTATAGTTATAAAAACACACAACACTTGGAAAAAAGATGGTAAAAGAAAATAAAAGTTGATTTGGTAAACATACTTGACAAATATCTGATGAGATTTACCAATCTGGCAAAGCTGTCGGTGGAGCTCATATGAGAAGAGAAGTAGACATACTTCAACAAAAATACATGATAGTTAGGAATTAGGGCTAAAGATACAGTGTAATCTATATTAGTTCATTCAGAATATGCAGCTTACATTTTGAATACTCATAGATCTGAGCATATGGATATTGTTTTGATTTTAAAAATCTTTTCCCAGATATAATTAATTCCCTCATCAACCTACATATTAGTAACTAAAGAAAAGAGCTTGAGAAGGTTCTATAGGAGTGCGCCATTGTATAGAAAATCAATAAGTGTTTTATGGTAGACAGTAAAACCTAAGAGTAGGATCACTAGACAATAATATAAACCAAAAATTGAGAACTAAAATGATTATCCTACCAACTCGGTGAGTAAATGATGTTACATTAACAATTTTGGAAGATACATGACTGCGTTCAAGAAGTGGTAATAAAGGAAATGTAAATTATTTCAGATTTTTATAAAAGCATGAAAAATAAAAAATGAAATATGGGTCTATATGATTAAATTTTGGATTTTGTGGGGCAGAGTCTCTCAAGAAGTTTCCTGAGTCTTGTTTTTTGATTTTTTTTCATGATCTTCTTGCCAAATTTCACAGTAATCCAATCAAGTAGTCTAAAAATAGGATTTTCGACTAGACATCAGAGTAGTTGATTAGAATAGTTAGTATTATTATTAAATTGGTTATCCATGTCATAAAAAGTCCAATCTCCATTTCGGATTATTTAATATGAAATTGTTTTTTCCATTATTTTTTGCCACAAGAGGGTGTTCGAGTTTATAATCCAAAGGAACAAACACTTTCAAATTTTATAATCCGAACGTTCTCTATATACATGCTTCAAAGGGGTGTTTGGATTATAAAATATGACATACTTATTTTTTAGATTTTAGAATCCAAATTGGTGGATAAAGAATTTCCAAAAACAAAAATTGACTTGTTTTAGGTTTTGACAGGTTCATGAAGAAGGTTACTGTTTTCTAAGATTTATTACAAGACGCGGATTCATTGTGGTTTGTAGTTAAGATCCAGTTTTCTGTAGAATTTTCCACTCTCCACTAAAATCCCAAAAGGCAAAACGTATGAATCAAAACGAAATCTCAACAAGCATTCAATTTGTTATTTTAGTCTTTCAACAATAAGAACCCTTTATTTACAATTTGGTTAAACTTAGGTGAAATGCTAAGATTTCCATTAGATAGATGAGGATCTGTGAGTACATGAGGAGACGTTGGTGGGACTTGGGAGTTGAGCACCGAATACGGATTTTTTTTTTTTAACTAAAAAAAATAAAACATGGTTAGCAAAATGAATCCGGTATCAGGTAATTGAATATTGACATGCCAACTATTATTGGAGAGAGTGTTACAAGAGTGTGTTAAAAGGTGGGATTCTAACATTCCTCTAAATTTGTTAGGTTAGTTACTACTTCCTCCGTTTCAAAATGAGTGTTACTTTAGTTAAAAAAATTGTTTCAAAATGAATGTCACTTTACATTTTCAATGCAACTTTAATTTTTTTTCTTCTAACTTTATATGATGTTTAAATTTTAGGACTGGAGTTCAGAGGCTAACTCTCCAGGAATAATTTATGTAACGCAGTCAGGGAGAATTAAAACTACACTGAAATTCAGTTTCAAACAAGTTTCAAAGGGGATTTGCTAAAAGGGGCTTCTACGATGCAGTCACAAAACTGACTTTTTTGAAAAAAAAATTATTTTGTTTAGTCAATAGTATAACTGTAAGCTAGTGTCCTACTGGTGGACCACTCTAAAACTAAACTTTATCTTATTACAAATCAGTCCTCATACAAAATATTAAGGAGAATTTCAATCTTAGTGCATAAATGGAAATCTATGTTTAATTTTGATTTAATCAGAGACACAATTGCAATAAGTAAAGATATAATGTCACACCTTATGGGTAAATGTGCAATACACCATATAGTCTGATGTAGCATGAATAATCAATGATTGGTCATTTAACTTCACCATATAATCTTCCTTGCTAAAAAACCTTTCAAATCTTTTTCAGAAAGCATTGTTCTTACTAGATGTTTTAGTTCTAGAAATAAAATTCTTGATCCGCAAGGTCCTTCCTTTTCTTCAAAAATGGAACAAAATATTTGTGTTATCGTGTCTTATTGCTGTATCGATTGATCCTTTGTTCTTCTATGTCCCTGTGATTGATGATGGCAAGAAATGTCTTTCACGGGACAAAAAAATGGAAACTACGGCAACTGTTTTAAGGTCTTTCTCCGACCGACATTTTTTATGTTATTCATATAATTTTTCAATTTCGTACGTACTGGATTTATTGCTCCCTCTTCTCGAGTATTTGGAAGAGGTGTGTTGGTTCAAGATGCTTGGTTTAAAATATGGTTTTAAATTTGAAAATAATTGCGGTTTTATTTTATCCACTACACTAAATTTCATTTTTCCTCATCACTAGATTAAACAAGTAAATTTTGTTAGCCACATATTTTCCCTTGTGGTGACTATGTGGACACACTTGGCTTGGGATCCCAACTGTGCAATTTACATACTGAGATGGGAGGGAATCATTAAATTCGTTCTTGAATTTTCATGGGTCAGTCAAATTTATCTTTCAATTATGCGAAATATCAACTTAGTCTTTGAATTTGACATACGTCCATCAAAAACGTCTCTCCGTCCAAGTGCTCTGTTAACCATGTTGATCTGTCGCCCTGCATGTTGTGTTGTCCTGTACACGTGGCAAAAAGGAAGCCACGTGTTCAAGGACTAATTTGATGGAAGATGGAAAAATTCAAGTTTTCACTTTTCAGTTTATTTTTTTATATTTTTCCAATTTTGCCCCTGTATTACCCATATCTCCTTCCTCACATTTCAGTCTGAAACATCAACTTAGTCCTTGACCCTTCTCTTTCCCGCTAAAATTTTCTCCATTCTGACCTCTCCTAATGTTGTGCCAGAAAATGCTCCTAACTTTGTGCCAGAAAATGTTGTGCCTGAAAATGCTGCTAACTTTGTGCCAGAAAATGTTGTGCCTAAAAATGCAGAAAGTGCAGGAAATGTTGTTGCAAATGCTGGACATGTATGACACTTAAATTTTAAGGATCGATTTGACAATTATTTAATTAATTGAAGGACTTATATGATTGATTATGTCATAATTTAGGAACTAATTTGATTGAATTTGCAATTTCAGGGTGTTGCACCAATGAGGTATGGCCTTGAAGGACTGGTTCTTTCAGCTAATAGGCCTAAGCAAACACCAATGAGGGGTCCTGCACAAGCTCATCCAACTCCTCCTGGCATAATTAGAGTTCCATATCCAACCTATGGTTCACCCGGTTCGAATCAACCTCAATTCATGGAGTTTATACCAATCCCCGAATTTCCAAAAAAGTGAACCTTCATGAAGTTTAAAATATACTTTTGGATTTGTAATATTAGGCTTATTTGAATTATGCCTCATAGTTGGGTTTCCTTTCGCTTATCTTTATTTAAGACTCATGACTTGTTAATGCCCTAGAGTTGGGTTTCTTTTGCATATGTAATGTCTTAGACTTATGACTTATGACCTATGACTTTTGCCTAAGTAATATTTCAGTTTCAATTTGTGTGTTCTGGCTCTTTCACTTCATTTTATACACATATGCTTTAAGGATCAATTTGATATCTGATTAAACAATTCAGAGACTTATTTGATGGGTTTCTAATATAACGTAGGGATCTATTTGATAGATAGAGAAATAATTCAGAGACTAATTTGATGGAAATATTATAACATAAATGTTACATTTCTCAATCATCTTCAACCTTTTTTCATTACATTCAAAATCAGTCATGTGTTGTTCAAACCAAAATGACATCACATTTTTAATAGTTAAACAAACCTTTGGCAGAGGGCAAACATAGAATAGCCTTCCCGAGTTTTTATTAGTATTGGATTTTCTAACAACACAAATTCTAGGACACCAACATTCAAGCTCTCTCACATCACCATTAAACTTGGAGCTTGAAGATGAAGCTCGACTTTCATAACTGTTTTTTCCCATATTCCACCCCCCATCATTTCAGATTCAATATTAATAGTTTTGCTTCAAGAAACTTTGAGGATTTTGGCTATCAGATTCAATACGAAAAAAATTAAGGTTTGTAGTTTTTTGAATTAGGGAAGAACTGAACCACTTTTTATTGGATGAAATTTTGGTGATTTTGAAGTGTAGATTACAAATTGTGTAATTAGGGTTCCAATTTTATACAATTGGGGAAGAAAGAGTCGTTTGGGAAGAAAGCCACCACATTTTCTGCAAATCAATCAAATTGGTCCTTTGAAATGTTTGTTATAATCGACCAAATTAGTCCCTGCCTACATGGCGTCTGACATGTGAGAGGTTAACGGCCACGTCATCCCCGTTAACGCTCCGTTTGAACAGAAGGACTAACTTGATTGACATTTAACAAATTCAGGGATTGAATTGATATTTCGCATAATTGAGGGATGAATTTGGCTGACCCGTGAAAATTCAAGGACGAATTTGATGATTCACTCAATAATTATTCTCCACCTTATAAGTATTGCCAAAAGAATAATATTACACATGCCAAGTCATAATACATACGTATATATTAATAACTTCCATAACACATGTCCAGAAGAATGGTGGAGGAGAAAGTTTTAACCTAAAAAAAAGCCTAGGTACAAAGTCAAAGTCTAGTAAAACGAATATAATAGTTTTTCTCAAAGGTTTATTAACGGCTTGAGCTCAATCATTTGATTATTTATCAGGTAATAATAATAAAGTTAGAACAAGATGTGCAACGAATTTTGCTTATTTATATGCCTACATGCACAACGTGAATGAACCCAACTTATTAATGGAACAGCCACATTCCAATACTTCAGTAATACAGCTGTTATGTGATAAATAACTTTTGTATCAATCACAGATTTAGTATAATTATGCTGCCTATATCTCATATAATATACTTTCATGATATGCACCATATGTTCAAAGATCAATAGAATGACTATGTATACACCTGCAGGCTTGATCACTTGATCAGTCTTTCACCACTCCTGCCGAATTTGTACGAACGGCGACACAGACCTACAGTGAGCTTTGGTAGAAATTGCACCAATCGAAAATGTTTCAAGTAAAATCAAGCAACTAACTGCGCAGCGTGGATTTGAATCTACTGTAACTTGCCATTAGCACAAAACTTACTGTAGAGGGAACTCCTTCTGGAGAAGGTCCAAATTACGACTATCACAAGCTTCCAACATGTCATTCCTGGAAGCACAACTGGAACATGGGAGACAAAAGTTTGAGTAGCAGGAATATAAATTTTGAAAACTAACTTCTATGGTGTCTATCTTAATGGCCTCGGTCAAATACCATTCAGCGTTTCATTGTTAATGTATTTTGAAGTCATACCTCAATGAAATTCTCAAATATTGCCATGCATTCTCTGCTTTTGGATTCATGGCAAGCGCTCGAACATAATAACGAATAGACTCGTCATACATGCCCTGTAAGGAAATGCAGAGGTTAACAACAAAGTATAGTTTCATAATACAGTTAGGATGCAACATATTAAATCAAGAGTTAACACCCCTTTTAGGCTTCCAAACACTCAAGTGGTATCAATTCGGTCCTCCAGCTTTAAATAAGACAAACCAGGTATTCACAAAGATAAATTGGGTAAAGGCTCAAGGTTTTTGGTTTTTTTGACTCTCATGCTACTTTATCCTTACATAAGAACTCTTTGGACTTGAAACATGGACAAAAAAAACCTGTTTTACTTTATGTTGAACCTTAACTTTATTTATAAGAATGGGGAAAGCAAGGATCAAACTTATGAGTTATGACCACTAGGTCGCATGTGCTAATATCAATTTAAATGATCTATTTTCCAAAAAGCTAAGTTGATCTCCAACCAATATCATGGCCTCACAGGTAGAGGAATGATATTAGAGTGTAGATCAAACTTGTGTGCTTAACTTTTTTTTTGAAGAAGCAACTTGTGTGTTTAACTTATCTGATGTTTTATTTTTTATTAAAAATCAATTATAAAGAGGGCAAAGGGTGCAGTGTACGCGGAAGCAAAGATGTTGTTTCTAGGATTTGAACCCGAGACGTCCAAACAAACTTGAGACCAATTGGGTATTCATAAAGACAAATTGAAGACAAAATTATATATATATATAGATAGATAGATATAGAGAGAGAGAGAGAGAGAGAGAGAGGACCTATATTAAATTTTCCCTTTCTCAATTTGATAAAATTTACAATAAAATAAAGCTAAAAATCCGTGCAAGGAGTTTACCTGGTTTGCATAACTGATACCCATATTTGCCCAAGCACGAACATAATTAGGCTTTAAATCTAGCGCCTGGAGTGAAGATTGTTTTGGTCAATAGAAAAAACAAAATTCCACTGGGGAAGAATATAGTATATTTGATACAATTGAAACTGGGAATAATCTCATCATATAAAAACATAAAAACAGTAAAAGGAAAACAAAGTAAAACAAAATACATCCAATCTCTGCCAATACCTGTCAATGAAGTCTTACAATGATATAACAGCCTAATAATGAAGAGAGCAGTTTATGTTTTAGGAGATAGAATACAACAGAAACAAAAGTCTTCTCTCACTAGGTGAGGTTGGCTACATGGACCAAACAACACCAGTGTCCAATTGTAAATCACGTCTAGTGATAAACATTTAAATCTAAACCATTAATGGTTTAGCAAATAGTTTTTCTTTGTCTCCAACAAAAGACTACTGAATTACCCTCCACCAGATCTACTGTCAGGTGCCAAGATAAACTTATGCTAGTTTACTATAAAAAGAAGCGCAGGAATGTAATTCAATAGTTAGTTAGGTAATTTGCTAGTAGTAAGAGTATCTCAGGGGTAGTTTTCTGTTTAACTTTCTGTTGCATTCTGTTATTTTTAATTGCTGTTCTGTAGGCCCTATAATCTATAAAAATAGGGCTACCCTTCCAGTCAAGGTAGACAAATTCGCGATCCAATTCGTAGGATCGTCCGAGTTCACGATCTCACATCCCCTTGCCGTGCCGGAAAGTTGTCAGAATCGGTTTTTGGTGGTCGCGGATTGGATCGTAGTTGAAAAACGTAAACGCGTTGGTATCGTAGATCCAGACGAGTTAGTTTTGAAACCCAGAAAACCGGGTTCACGGGTCAGTTTGTGACCCACATCGCCAAAAACGCATTTTTGCTATCAGAAAGGCAAAAAAAACGTGTTTCACTCTTCTTTTTCTCTGAAACGGTTTCAAATTCCCTCATTAAACCCATTGATTATTGAAAATCTTCCCAATAAAGCCACTGTCAATAATTAGGGAAATTTTCCAATACACCCATAAATCATGGAACCTTACCAATGCAATTCCCATATTCATAGCACTCAATCTCCTCTCTCACGTTACTTATTTGGGAATTGACCATTGAGATAATTATGATTAAGTTTTATTGTTATGGAGTTGTATGAGTACTGTTTTGAAGCTTTTTAAGTGTTTTTTTTTTCTTTTTCTGTTCTGGTCTGCAGCTGAATTGAGTTTTTTAAGATGGTTATAGGTGTTATTTGCTACCGTTTTGGAGTTTTAAAGATGTTTTTAGGTGTTATGTGTTACTGTTTTGAATTTTAGAGCTGTTTTAAGTTGTTTTAATGTGCTACTGCTAATGAATTTGAATGTTATTTAAAGTTATTTTTCTATTAAATTATGTTGCGTTATATGAATATGTATGAATTTATATGTAATATATATGAATTTCTAAATTTGGTAGGATCTTACGATCCGTGTACGATCCCCCGATTCACGATCTCATGGGTCCTACCCGATCTTACTTAGGATCTCGAGTTTGTCTACCTTGCTTCCAGTGAGGATTAAGAAATTGTTATTTTTAATTGCTGTTCTGTGAAAGAGGATTAAGAAATTGTTATTTTTAACTCCTTTGTGTACTAATTTTCTTTCTATCAAATAAACTCACTGGCAGATGTCCTGTTTCTCTATCATTGGAAAATCAACCAGGTATAGGTTCCTAACATAGTAATATCTCTCTTTACTAGGGCTTCCATACTCTACAAGTCATCTCCGTGCATGCTCAAATCACTTAAAATTGAGACTCTTCCATCTTTTCGACACTAGGTCCTACCCTACCTTTCCTTCCTTCCAATACAGTTGCCCTGATCATGTCTTGAATGTCAACTCATGCATTGTAAAGTCTCACCTTATAATTTAATTAATAGTTTCTTTACCTCCAACATTCAATCCCTACAACATTGAAGGTCTTATAACTGTTAGTAATATTTTCATTAAACTTGAGTGTCACTTTCCTACCACAAACAACACCTAAAGCACTTCTCCATCTAATCGACCTAAATTGGATCCTGCAGTATACACCTCCCTCTGTTTCATTATCATTTAGCATGACTGACTCAAGATGCTCAAGTATAGTCTCCAATTTTCATCTTGAAGCCACAAGCAGTTCTCCTTGTACTCAACTTACATTCTTAGTAATCCAATTTACTTCAACTTACACAAGGGTAGTGCATACACAAGTCCCAAACTCCAATACCACAATAAGCCAACATGCAGTTGCTTAAATATTCTATTTTATTAATAACGTCCTTATTCTTACACATAACAAACTCCATTCGGAAACATCAGTACATATACAGAACTATTAACCAATGATATACGCTACAATAAGATAAGCCTAGATTTTGAACAGAGTCATGACCCCAAACTTAAACGCCAATAAATGACCACGTCATAGTCACACTTCTTATGAATTAAATTTAAATGTCATAATACATTAAAGTTACAGCCAAATCAGGATTGATTCCAGTACATACCTGTTGATAAGCCGCTATTGCATCAGCACTTTGAACACTGTTTGCTTGTGTTGCACCAAGCTTGTTCCAGAGAGAGTAATCTTGTGGCTTAAGCTTCAATGCCTGTTCAAAAGCTGCAATGGCTTTGTCATATTCTCTTGATAAGTTGTACAGGACCCCAAGAACTATGTGAACATCTGCATCATCAGGTGAGATTACAGCTGCTTCATTGAATAATCTAGCAACCTGCAAAAAGGAATATCAATCTTTCAAAACTAACTATAAGATATATTTGAATGACTATTGTTATATAAGTGTTTCAGGATGTTTGTCAGATAAAACTAGGCTTCAAAAAGAAGTTAGAATCGGGGATGAGATAGAAGGTATAGTGTTGAAGCTAAACATCGTTACATAATTGTTTCAGTATGTTTATCCGATAAAACTTGGCTTCAAATAAAAGAAGGATGAGATAGGGAGGTCTAGCATTGAAGGTAAACTTTATGTCATTGCTCAAATTTTGTATGGCCTTCCAAACAAGTCACCGCTGAGATTATGAAGCACGGATACAGATACGGACACGGACACGCCGACACGCCGTGCTTCATATAATAAAACTGCCATCCATATTTATTTAATCCAGTAATAAACATAATGGACAGTCATTTTTCAGAAAGGAAAACAAATCAAGGCTCTTATTTCCATTTTATATTTTCAATAAAGCCAACAACTTAAAAGACGCATTTACAAAGGCGCCGCTCGGAGGAGGGTTGATTGTACATATGAATGACAAAAAAATGCATCCCAACTTGATTGAAACGTTAAAACAATGGACTGGGATTGGGAGAATATATGTTAATACACTATTGCGTTGTTTGGGACTCCTGTGAGAATGCATCTTCCATTGTGTGGGTCCCACTCCCACTTTTCTGGTTTTCTTTAATCTGTTTGAGCTTTTTCAGGATATTTGTACCTTGTTTTAGTTCAAGGTTGACCCCCCAACTAGGGTGCTTTAAGGTGTCCACAGTTTATTCTTTGCATCAACTGCCACTTCACCATTTTAGTATGGATCAAATTTGTGACACCTTCTAGTAAGGGGTTCAGCTGCTGTAAGCATTATCGTTCATGAAAGCCAGCAGTGATTTCATGGGTTGGAGCTTGGTGGTTTACTCTTGGGCACGACTTTATTGACTTATGATTTTGGTGTTTCTCCTTGGTTTATCCAAGATATGTTTTTGGATTTGGTTACCTCACTTGCCAGTTTTCTCTTTTTTAAAGGGTATATATGTAACAAGCTGGCTTTAAAAAAAATGTAACAAGCTCAAAAACTAGTAAGCTGTAGCTTGAGAGTGAGTAAATAAGAAAATATCTTAAAATATCATGATATTATAAGATTAGTTCTATATTTCCTAGTTATTATCATGATTTGTTTTCTAATGTCCCTATTTATTTAGAATTAGGAGTTGTGTATCCCTATAAATAGAGGTTAGTGTTTAATCTTTTGTAACATGTTATTAACAATAAAATTACACTATTAGCATCTTCAATCAAAGTCTTCATTATTTATCTTCTTCTTTTATCTAAAACTCAATTTCAAATTACAACAAAGTCGTATCTCACTAGGTGGGGTCAGCTATATGGACATATCTAAATCATAATGTACTTTTAGCAGACATGATATTCAGGAAGCATTCAATTCCACTTACATCAGCATAGTACAAAGAATCAGACATCTCAGGTGGGGCAATCGTTCCATATTTTGGGTGATTTCGTAGCCATCCAAATAGATACTTCAAAGCAGCATTTTGCTCCAGTTCTGCAAAAACCAACACATATGTTCAATAATTTTTATTTAGGAATCCAATGTTAAACCTACAAGTCATTTGCATCAATGCTTGCAATAATAAATTCACTAAATAGAAGACAACAACAAAATGGACTATTAGAGTCCTAAGCAGGAATAATAGGAAGTTAAGTAAATATAAATATTTTAGTTTCTCAAATGATCTCTCCAAAGTCCAAGCCCTACAATTTCTATTGAATAAAAACTTAAAAAATTAGAAGAATTGAACACAAAATCAATTCAAGCGTCAAAGCATGGTATGATAAAGCAGCCTTTGAATTTACATTAATTTTCTATTGTACAAGATATCATTTATTGAGATAGCAGAAGCAGTCAGTTACTGACCATTTGTATGACTGACACCAAGAGCAAGAAGCACCTCCAAGTTTGTTGGATCAGCCTCTTGTGCACGCATCATCGCTGCAATCGCCTGTGTAGGTTTGAAAAGTTTTTACAAAAGCTATAAGTTACTGCATAAAGAAGCATGTAAAATACAAAGTGATAGATCAATCGTAGTATAACTAAGAAGAATATGGTTGACTAAACTGTATAATAAACAATAAACATTCCTGTAAAAAAGGGCGAGGTAGAGAAAGAAAGCAAAATGATTTACTACAAAAACAACAAAGAATTAACAATATGATGCTATACAGTATACTCTATGGAAATACCTATTTAATATTATTTTTGTAAATATGAAATGGTCAACAAATATAAAATAACTGAAACCATTTTATAACAAATTTATAAAATTCACAGGATGAAATGATTGCCGCATACGTTGAAAAATTACATCATACTATATAAAGAAGCAAAATAGAATAGCATATTTAGTTGGACAGAAACACTGTTCTGCTATAGGCAGTTGAAACATAAATACAAATAAATTGATGAAAAAATTGGTAATTCTGTAGAAAATCTGTACAGCGCCATGTTAATGTATTATTTGTAGTGGTTAGTAAAAAACAAATGTTATAACAGTCTACACAAATAGGAGAGTTTATCAACAAGAAAGCATAACCTAACCTGTTGATCATCGTCATTTTCTGCATGTGCTATTCCGAGTAGCCTCCATCCTTCGGAATTTTCAGGGTTTTTCAAGACTTCGGCTTCTAGTGCTAGAACTGCTTCACTTAAAAGCCCTTTCCTGAACAGATCTTGGCCTTCTTTTAGTGGATTTGGATGACCAACATAAGGATTTAAATCTGAAAACACATACACGCCCCTTGAACTATCTGACCGCTGCTTGGCAGCAACTTGCTCATTCAAGAACCTTCACATAACCCCAAAAGAGATTCTGATTAATTCAAGGGAATAACCTCCATGCTGGCATTAAACACTTTCAAGTTTAAGGGGAACGTAAGTGGGCACAACCCAAATATGTAGTGTTACAATATAGTAGCAATATCTTATATTTTTTTATGAATTACTTCTATTATTATAATACATTACGTGATATAGGTTATAGGTTAATTAATTACAAATGGAATATACATCCGATCAATGCAAGGTGTCTATCATAGTGATTTACATTGATAATCAATGAATGTTGAGTTTCTGCAAGTAATTTCACCTTTCGAAAAGGAGAAACTGGTATCTTTGAACTAAAAATAACTAGGAAAAAGGGAATCAAGAATGGTAAGAAATATCTATCTTCAAGGGGAAAGGTAGAAATCAGACTAAAACATTTAATTAACATAGAATTCTAAATAGATCAGCCTAAAACAGATTTCCAATCTCTTCGCAACTTCCAATTCTATTCATGGAAGTCCGTATAATGGTGTAGTCCAGGGTTATTCAATAATTACTTGAAAGAAAAGTTGTTTTTCTTTGATAAATGCAGTAAATAAATCTTTATGTAAGGGTGAAAAAATATTGAAATTCAATTAATGAAAAAGTTTGACTTACTCATCATATGCCTGAGCCCAATTATCCGAAGAGCCTTCCCCAAAGGCTCCTTCACCAATCTGCTGACCGAATTCCTCAGCCCAGTCATTAACATGCAACTTCGAGAATTCATCAACCCACTGGTCATCAGCTGCTCCATTTTGTTGTCTTTCTGTTGCAAATTCATTCGCCCACAGTTCAGGTCCCGCTCTAGGATAAGCCTTCAATCCACAAATCAGTGTCCAAAATTAGAGAAAAAGGACTAGTCAATTAGTTAATCCTACTGTTGCACCAAGACTCAACTCTCAACTTTAATGAAGTACTGAATTCAAAAGATAACACAATAACTTGTTCACAATGATGTAGGCACGCACAAGTAATAACAATGGTAAGTCTATAATGTTTAACGTCCCGAAGAAAAAAAGAGAAATAATATTCTTGGAAATCAAAGTGATAGAACCCATACTAACACCTGTTTCCCATATAGATAGGACTCCTCAAGAACTCAATACAAAACTTGGATAACATTTTTGAAGATAAGGTGGGGTAAAAGCATTTATATTTTAAAGGAAATGCCTCTTCCTTATTTTTGTCTCATACACATTCAGCAAACAAGAAAAACATCCTGATAAATATTAGTATTTTTTAACTGAATATAAGCCGATCAATACTCGATAAAAAGATTGCAAATGAATGTTGTTTCCTGCTTATTGGACATGCCTTATTATTTAAGAATTCACCAGCCCATGCATCACCATGATTATACTGCTGCTGGTATTCTGTTGCCCAATCTCCAGGTGCGGGTAATGCAGACTCTTTAACTTGATTGTCATCGATAATCAACTCACCACGGCTCATCTTTGATACAAATTGAAGGAACTTCGAGTTCTGCATACCAAAAGAACATGTTATTGAAATTTTGTATTTCAGGTTTCATAAAAGAGGAAAGAAAAGCCACAAGAGGATAAGATGTTTTGTATGGCAAGGGCACAATAATAAAGCACAATAAAAATAGGCTCATCAACATAAAGGTTGTTATTCCCTCCATGATATTTATACATCAACAAAAACCCCCGGAAAACAACAACATAAACAGTAAACAAGCATAGAGATTTTTCCTCACTCTTGTAATCTCCCTTTTCATCGCCATAAATTTTGTAATAACTCAGCTGTTTTATTAGGGAAAAAACAACATACTCCTAAACCAGCCAAAGCACAAAAAAAAAATAAGAAAAAGAATGATGCAAAATATTAAGTCAAGACATATCCTGGCAGACACCTTTAGCTTTTACACTCAAGGAGGCCAAGAATACCGTTCTCTATCAAAAGAATTTGAGACGACTAAGATACTGTCACAAAACTCGAGCATTACACTCCAGAACAAAACAGTAAATAGCAGCATATTACTGGAATAAACTTCCCTGGTGCAATAAATGAGGGATAATTGATGTTTGTTGACAAGTTAATTACTGAGACTCTTGTTGTGCTAACCTAAGCTAGATGATTGAATCTTATAAACGAGAGATTGTTGATTCAGGTAAATGAACATAATAGTCATGTGCCTTAAAATTGCCAGCTTCATCATACAATAAGGAAAATTTGACAAATTCAATATCTATCAACAATATTCAATTATTCACAATGAAAAGAGAAAATTAATTTAACAAGGTAAAGAAAAATATTATTGAACTTTCTATCTTTAATGTCATAAATAATAAAGTACTGGATTGCAATATGTTGTGAAGTATAAATTGAACAGTCAAGAGCAATGGATGAACCTGAAATTTAGGGTCAGCATTCTGGGCCAATGTATTTGCAAGCATACGAGTCTGCTCCATAGCAGCAATGTTGGACATGTTCATACCTCGCATTTGATCTACTGATGACAATTGAGACTGATAGATGTAACCAAGAAGAAGAAAAAAAATCAACAATATAATATAAAGTGGAATAAAAATAATATAGGTGTAACATTGAGAAATCAATGAATAGAAAATATTTAAAAATGCCAATATAAAACTAGCCTACAGATACCAGCATCAAGACCGATGAAAAAAGAAGGCATTGCATCGAAGACATATTATGTGGACACACACGCATGGCTGCCCGCATAAACACCAATTTTTTTTTCTTTCTGTTACTGGCTATATTTTACTTCGATCCCACTCATTTTCAACATTCTGATTGAAATTATAATAATCTCAAACAGAAAAGAAATTAAACTACAACTCTGCTAGATATATTCTGGAGCTGTTCATCACACAGCTCTTTCTTTTGATGTGTATGCTGGGAGGGCACAAGAGATGAACGCGAACATCAAGACCAAGGAAGAAATAATATGAAGAATTATTTTGGAAGAAAGCTATTGCTGAAGAAAGGGAAATAATTGATTGTGAAACTGAAACTAAAAGGAATAGTCATACAGTGGTGGAAGCAACATTTTAGGCTAGGAAACCCTAAAATTTAAAATTGCTAATAAATGGAGACCATACAAAGGAAGCAATTTCAACCGAATAAATATAAGATGTACTTATTCAGAAGATTTAATGGACTGACTAGAAATAAGTATTCCATGACTAACGTTATTTCGAATTTAGAGTTTGTGCAGATTTCACCGCGAAATACAAGTGTAACTCTACAATGTTTGCTTTCTTAGTCAGTTCAACATAACAAGTTTCCTCAACAAAGATAAAGGGTTTGAATTGCATGTTATTGATAGATTCAATATTATGCTTGTGTGCAGATATATGTGACAGAGAGAATTAAAATTATAGCTACAAATAGAACAGTGAAGACTTCTCACATGTTCAAATTCAGAAGCCCAACCATTTGCACCATGCTGTTGCTCAAATGAGTTAGCCCATGCATCGGGATTATCATATCTTTCCCTATTTTGACTGAATTCGGTAATCCATCCGTCTGAAGCATGAGCACCCTGTATCCTGTTTCCTTGAGACTCATTCCAATAATCTTCAAGCTCCCTGTGTCTTTCAGGCATAGGGCCCTTGCCACGGACATTGCTATCAATATCTAGAGAGGACAGAAGAGCATTTACCTAAAAAGTAATACATGTGATAAGTCTAGAGATACATAATCAATACTCACTTTTGCCCTCAAAGAAAAGTTCAGTCTTCAGAGCATTATGTGTGTACGCAGATAATTAATTAAATAATCGGAAAAAAAGTAAGCGGAAACTAGATGAAGGTATCCGTGAATTTCCTTACTTGAGCATGGATAAATTCTTCACTTTTATCTGCAAAGAGATGCCTAGCCATTATGCTGCTACGGTCACGTATACATTGTTTATCGCCTTCAGATAAACCCAATACTGGAAGAGGGGCAGGATGAAAAGGTATTCCACCGCGACTGCTGTCAAGAAATGAGTGCAAAAAGGTAGATAGAACTCTTTGCGGTGTCCCTGACATATTGGAAAGAAAACAACATCAATTTGTCTCTTTTTTTATGTTAACCATCTCAAAGCATCAAATAATATGCCCATCAACTGTAAGAGCTTATTTAAGCTTATATTACAACATAGGCATTTCATTATAATATATAAGCTCCTCAAAATAGCTTATAGAAATAACATATACAGTTTCTCCTCAATCCCAGTTGAACAAAAAGAACAACTTATGCAACCTCACTTTTGGGATAAAAAGCACTTAATGGACTTCTTTACTCAAACACATCCTTAAAACACAAAACAAGACAATCCAAAGAGGAAATGAACTTTGAAATTACCATCCAGTGTGGGTTGATGAAGCTGTGGTGGTAGCTGTCCCCTGCCATCATAGAGCCGGAGTTGATTTCCATCACGTTGTATCTCATCCCACGTTTCATCAAACCCACCCGCACCCGCAGACCTAAACCTATTCAAAAACTCTGAACCCTACACCATCCAAAATTCATATTGAAATTCAAATAACTAAACAAACCAAATTCATCCAATCAATATAGATACAAGTCAACCAACACACACGTATAAACATAAGCATAAAGCCTGATTTTGAAATCCAAACCATACACTATTCCAAAATTCATACTACGTGCACTACTCTTAAAATTCAAAACATTGTAATCCAATTTGCGTTTTTGACAATAGGAAATATATCAATAGTTACTAAAGTGAGTTTAGTAAAAGTATTGTGTATTCGTACACCTTCATTGCATTTCTTAATTTGTGTAAAAATCTTAAACAACGCTCATTTCAAAACAGAGGGAGTGTAAGTAAACCAATACATACACAAAAAGATGAACATTTAAGCAGAAAGCATAATTCCAAACCCTGCACCGCTACAAAAATCAATAAATTTAAAATAAATAAACCAACCAAATTAATTCATACATTCGATTTGAGCTGTGTTATTGGAACATCAAAATACAAACACTATAAATGTTTATCTCTAGCTCTCATACTTTTTTATCTTCTACAACTTACACACATTTCAAAAATACTCGTAAGAGCCAAAGGATGACATACTTGATATAAAAACACAAATATAAACATAAGCATAATTTAAAATAGTTTTACACCGTCATCGAATAAATAAACAAACAAAATTAATTGTTTTAATCCTCACCTGAGAATTAGCATCGAGAAAAGGTTTATCGAATTCGGAACCAGGTAGCTGGGTAAGAGGTTGAGAGTAAAATTGCGATGCAGAAGGAGTGGATGTTGATGTAGGAATTTCCTTCAACCTCTCCTATAATAATATAATTAAATTAAACAATTAAGTTAATTATGAATGAAATAGAAGTTGAATTGAATTGAATATGAGTGAGTACCTGATTTTTGGAGGAAGAACCAAGGAGAGCATTAGCGAGAGAACCAAGAGGGTTTTGAGAGGAAGAAGAAGCAGAAGGGTCAGGGCAAGAAGTAGCACCGGTTATAAGATCACGCATCGCCATAACTAACTAACTAATTAACTTTATATTATGATTATTAAGAATTGAATTCAAATGGATTGATGAATGATAGTTTTGATTCTCTATCACTCGTCAAAGCCTTGCTACTACGTCTTGTGTTTTCCTTCCTCTCACCGTCGTGTCTTTTATTTTGGTATTTGTTATCTCTCTATCTAACCTCTCTGCTGTGTGTGCTCTATAATAATGCTTCTCTCATTTTTCTTTTTCTTTTTTCTCACAGTTTTAATTAAACAATCAAATTTTTATAGAAAAAGAAAGAAAAAAAAATAATAAAAACCTAAGAACAAGGGTCAGCTTGGGGCATCAAGTCCTTCAACTTTGATGGAGGAGCATGTCAAATAGCCATACCTAATCTTGAAGAGCGTTCGAGTTTGGCCAAGAAATCTGCGCAATGGTTCCTCTCTCGAAGCACATGTTTGAAATAAATGTTAGGAATATTTTTCTTTAACCCAAAAATCTTCACCAACAAAGAGGCATATACATACATATGAGAGTGTTTTGGATATTGAAGAAGACAGAGGACTTCTAAAAAATATGTTTCGCAAATAACATGTTGAATAAAGTTATTGATTACCAACAACAAACCATGGTAAACAATCAAATAATAATACTAAACTATGCTTGAACAAAAAAAAAATGAAAGATAATAAAGACATTACATTATACATTTTCTGTAACACCCAAGGCTGACGAGGACAGGGAGTGGTCGTCGGTGCACAAGACATGACAATGAGCGGCTCCCGACAGCTTCTAAAGGAACCGAATCACACCGGAATGAGAGGGATCCTGAGGCCGTGCAAGTATGGGACTGCATGGTTGAAGGAAGGCTTATAAGAATTGTTTGGTACTACCTATATCAACAAGATGCATCTTCTTTTTGGTAGCTCATTCCATAAGAATTGCTTGACTTGGAGTAGTCTTTGGATGGGTGACCTACCGGGAAGTTTTTCGGTAAGCGTGCAAGTGAGGACAAAACACGCTGAAAAGACTTGTGTTGGTTTGTATGGTCAGTCGGCAATCCTAAGAGCAGACTGGGATGTTACAAATGGTATCAGAGCAAACCTCTCTCAATATGGTGTGGTTCGGGGACGAACCAAGTGGAAGCTGGTGGGCATGTAACACCCAAGGCTGACGAGGGCGGGGAGTGGTCACCGGTGCACAAGGCATGACAATGAGCAGCTCCCGAAAGCTTCTAGAGGAACCGAATCACACCGGAATGAGAGGGATCTTGAAGCCGTGCAGGTATGAGACTGCATGGTTGAAGGAAGGCTTATAAGAATTGTTTGGTACTACCTATATCAACAACAAGCATCTTCTTTTTGGTAGCCCATTCCATAAGAACTCCACAGTTAAGTGTGCTTGACTTGGAGTAGTCTTTGGATGGGTGACCAACCAGGAAGTTCCCCGGTAAGCGTGTGAGTGAGGACAAAACACGCTGAAAAGACTCGTGTTGGTTTGTAGGGTCAGTCGACAATCCTAAGAGCAGTCTGGGATGTTACATTTTTCCCTCAATAAAAAGACATTACATTATACATTCTTCCCTCAATAAAAAGACATTACATTATGTTGGAACAATATGTGTTTAACATTACCCTTTAGAGTTTTAATGATAACAAGGTATTAAAAAATGTCAATTAGATATATTTGTTCAAGTGTGCATGACCATAGACAAAAATTTAGTGTCTCTTTGAAGTATAGGTTCTGAAAGAACAAATGAGAGTAATGGAATCAACTAGAAGGAAGCTTGAAGCATCTGAAGAAAAGTGCTCCTGAAGTTAAGTGCTCTTGAAGTGATGACGTCATCAGAAGCAAGTTCATCAGAGGCACATCATCAGAAGCAAGATCACCAGAAGTTGAAGTTCATCAGAAGATGAGAGAATTAAAGCTTCAAAGGTTGTTCAGCACGTCTAGCATTGCAGAAGACCAGAAGAGTGAAGCAACGGTTAATTCAAATAAATTTGAAGGCATTGGATGCTTGTTCTTTGAAGAGCGTTGACAAAGTACAATTGTACGAAATGTACAACCACTATCTCCACTACTCAGTTTGTGTCTCTGCTGCAGGACAAGAATAACAGTTCTGCCTGCACAGATGTTCCTCCTGAATTTGAATGGATTTGAAATTGATCCTTCACAGAACAATAACCAAATCAGGTAAAAGATCATTGGTGATTGATCAAAGCTTCAACGTCTCTTTCACACCTCTATATAAAGGAGTGAAGACTTAGAGAATGACAAGGACTCAATAACAATTTGCAAGTGCCAAAACTCTGTCAAAATTGTTTTGCATCAAAAGTTCACTTAGAATTTCTTATCAACTTTCATATCTTAGAAATTCTAGAGTCCTAAGAGTCTGTATCTGATTTGTATTGTGAACACCACTGATTGTATATCAAGTGTTCAACCTCAAACATTTTTCATTGTAATTATGTTTGAATAGAAGTCTCTTGCTTGTGTGTTTGAGCATAGGAAGTCTCTTGATTGTGTTCAGGAGCATAGGAAATCTCTTGCAGCTGTGTTTGAGTAGTTTGAAGTTTCTTGCTAGTTGTAGCAGTGAGCAATTGTAATCAGATATTACATTTTAGTGAACTCTCCTTTGGTAATCAGATTGCTTCGTGTCTTTCTTCTTTCTCTCTCTCTGTTTTTATGCGCTGCATTTAGAATCTGAACATCACTTCAAAAGCTGAACTTTATCTGCTTCTGATCAGTGACTTCAGTAGGAGAAAACGAAGAAAAAGTTAACACAATTCAACCTCCTTCTTGTGTTTTTCTCACCTTCACATTACACATGTAAAAGTTAGAGTTTAAATTCCTTACCCTTTCATTTATTAGTGTGAGTTTATGATGGCTATAATTATTTTGTTTGTCTAAAAAAATATTAAATTAGTCAGTGTTCAAATTATCAACCATTGGCAAGTGCAATATCCTCCTTTGTTACTTAATTCTAATTTAAATCGCAATCGGAATGTAGGAATTTCACAATCCTTTTATAGACGAACTTATTATAAATCTTATTACTCTACGAACTTGCTGTTGAGCAACTTTCTATCGGATTTGTTCGTGGCGCGCTATTGAACTTCCGCTCTATGGCTAGAATTATTTTAAATTCTTGTGTTGTATGACTTTGTCAAACCACACATGCGGTGAGAGCGAGTTCAAATCACGAGTCTAAAATATGCCAGTTTAAAATTGGTTAAAACGCAACAATCTTCAAGTTTTGATGAAAACAAAGCATATAAGAACATTTAGATACATTATGTGTATTTAAGTGTGTAGGAAGTTCTAAGCAAATGATGATTTGCCCATGGACTGGTCAACACTCTGGACCTTGAGGAAAAGTTATGTGTCATACATAAAGACAAGACTTTTGTATCAAGTTAAAGGTCAAGTTTCCTTAAAAAAAAAGGTCAAGTTATGTGGAATACAAATCAATGTTTGGTGGTCAGAGCCTCTTTATAAAGCGTTAGCTAAAGACATTGTCACTGATACAACAACTCTTAACTCTGAAAGGAAACATAGTTCCTGACATGTGCAACTCGGTAAAAATCATTAAAGTGCGTCAATGATGAAAATGAATGTTTGATCCACTAACTACTTTTAATGAGAAGATTAAAACAATTACTTAGTAAACTAAAGACAAAAATCTCTTCAGCAATGTTCATCATCTCACGTCTTCCATGTAATGGATTTGATTTGGCTGAAGAAAAGTTACACAATACCCATATATATTGTCGTGAATTATTCTATATTCTTATCATATACATTGTCTAAAAATAAAAATAAAAATAGAGAGATATACATTCTCAAGTGTACTAAGCTAAATTGTTTACTACTCTTATAGTGTGTGCAAACACAAGTTTATTTGTAATCCTCTTGTTTGAGGTTAGGAAGTCCTCTAGGTTGAGACAAGAAAATTTAAGACTAGGTTGTTATAGCAGGTTTTTGTAATTTGTTGATTATAGTGAAAAATCTTTCAGAAGTGCAAGAGGACATAAAGTAGCTCTAGACGGAGAATGAACCAGGATAACTGCATGCGTGTTTCTCTCTTCCCTTACCTCTTTATTTTTAGCTTATCCATCATACTAACTAAAATCCAAAAAGCGTAAAAAGAGACCTACACAGTTCAAACCTCTTTTTTATGATTTTTTCACCCTAAGTTAGTATCAGAATAAAAATACAAAAGGGGGAGGAGTAGGAAACGAGAACTTTTTTTTTTAGGGAAAGGGTACAAAACGAGACCTTAACAACTCTTAAATACAAACATGCATCCCAAGATAGGGAAAAATCGAAGTTTTTGACTATGAAAAGTGTGGAAGCAGAAAAATAAAATAGAATCTTATGATTATGAACCATAAATGAAAATAGTTAAATATGGAATTTTTTTTACTACGATTTAAACCTAAGCCTAGTAAACCCACTTGGGTTGGTCTAGTGGTATAGACTTGGGATCTGGGAGTGTGCTCTTCCTCAAGGTCTCAGGTTCAATTATCTCTATTGCCAATTTAAGGAGGTTAATTTAGCTTCTTCAAATAAAACCCAAGCCTAGTAAATCTACAATATACAAACACATTAAATATTCATGCATTTGTTTTGTTTGACATCTTCAACTATGTGATGCCTTCTCATAACCTATTTACTCGATGTGATATATTTACTTAGGCACAAGCCTTGCTTTGTTAACTTTGTGGGTCTTGGCAGTATTAGGTGGCTTGGTGTTATCAGGACGGGTGGGTTTGCTTTGAGATAGTTTATTGCTTCTGTTAGGTGTGTCCTAGGCATTATTCTTGCTGTGGTTGTGCAGCTGGTGCGTTTTTGGTGTATTTGTTGGGCTCTTGGGTATAGGTGGTTTTGTGTTAGTGAGGCTTGGGTATGCTTTTGGTTCATTTCCTTTGTACACTCCGGCCTCATTATCTTGGGAGTTTTAGGGAGTTTGTGTTTTGCGGTGTTCCGTATATATGCGGCGCCATTTGTATTTCTTCTTTCTTTCCGCGAGTTTGTATGCGCCTTGCATTTACTCGTCGAGAATAAATTTTGCCATTTCAAAAAAAAACTTAGGCACAAGCCTAAATAAATACATTTGAGCACACACAAAACCATAAAAAAAATTTAGAGAGAGTAAAATTGAATAATGTCAATTGATATGACTAAATACTTTTTCTTAATTTTTTTACATTTTATGTGAGGGTGTACCTAACAATATTAATTTGTGATTGTGTATGAAAGATTTTCTCATACTCACTTAGAAAGAGCAAAAGCGGTCAACACTTAACAGAACTAAAAATTCAATACACTCGTTAAGAATGTCACGATGAACAATGAACATGGAGGAGGAAATCTAATAGGTATCATTGATTCATAGTGTAAAAACTCTGATTGGCATCTCTGCGGGGGTTCCAGCACATATGTTACACCATTTTCACCAATTCAGTTTTAGTGGGGGAATCTCTAAGAAGCGACGCTCGATTTTACAGGTCATTTGGTTTGCTACAATTTGGGAAATTTGAAAAGAAAGAAATAACAGGTTGTTTAATGATAAAGAGTGCTCGGTAATTCAGGTGGTTGATAAGATTAAGTCTCTTACCTTTAGGTGGTTGAAGGTGAAATACATTACTCTTCCCTTCAATTATCATGGCTGGTGGCTTAGTCCTTTCACCATGCTGGGCATAGGCTAAGTGTTATTCTTT
>Ga0228710_1000492_pt1 | contig 50235 bp, 18 predicted proteins | sample MedpolnodulmetaG_FD_177995 | JGI IMG/M metagenome (GOLD analysis project Ga0228710, IMG submission 177995) | Root nodule microbial communities from Medicago polymorpha collected in Santa Monica, California, United States - pink nodules | ecosystem: Host-associated > Plants > Roots > Nodule... | reverse complement strand
ATATATTGAAATGTAACCTATTTATACAATTTTTTTATAGAGAATTATACAAATGTTGGAACTTGTTATATCAAACCAAGAAAATGAAGTACACTGGATCTTCTTTACTAAGGTATCTCATTGTTTTGCATTGTTTTTGCTTTATGTGTTTTCTTAAACAACTAATCACCATTGACACTAGTGAAGGAATAAGATTAGCTAGCCACCTTACAAGAAATGACGTTATTATTTCGACCGCCTAGATTACTTAAAAAATAGTAATTTTTAAGATAGTTTATTTTATGGCAAGTCTGATAGTTCTCAAAATATGTGAATAGGTGATCAGAAAACGTGATTAGAAATTTTTAAGATGCTGTTTGAAAAGTTGTCTTAAAAAATAAAAAAAAATAAAAAAACCAAAAAAATGAAAACATGTTATATTAAAAAGTAGGATTCGGAAGTGGTTGATATATACATATTTAGAAATACAAACGACTGTGATTGGTTTGTTATTTAGATGACTGTGATTGATTTGTTATTTAGAAACGATTGTGTTCCTATAGACTATTGGGTTCAAGGTGCCCGCTATAATGACACGCACCAACATCGACTACAAATGAATTCACAAAGCCTAACGAAATGTATACCAAACCTATCGATCAATGTAGTGGCATAAATCAATAAATAAATACAACAAAACATATCAACATTCTTTAAAAAAAAAACAGAACATATCAACATAAATAAATACCTATTGCTAAACTACTGAACTAGTGAAATAATAATAATAACAACAACAACAACAACAAAATAGGAATGAATATCACAAACTTAATTATGAATGTCCTCGTGAGCGTAGCTCCGTTGGTAAGGACAATGCATTAATATATGCAAGGTCTGGGGTTCAAACCCCAGTCACTACAAAAAAAAACTCAATTATGAAAAAAGAAACTCAATTATGAATAAAAAACTCGAAAAAAACAATCCACAAACTCACTTGTAGGTGTTAGTTCAAACTTCGGTTTCTGCTTAAAATATGTGATTAGCAAAATCTCCTTTATTTATAGTTCCTAAAAGATAATATAAAAAAATTAACTGAATCCTTTTTTTTCTTCAATGAAAAACTAACTGAATAATACGATCCTAAAAGATTAGATAGTAACTAATTGAAGCTTCTTTTCCCAAAAAAATAAAGTGAAAATTTAATAGATAATCCTGAAAGTATTATATGTAGTTTGTTGAAATATTTTGGCTACATAAAATATTAGGAATTCAATATAAAATTAAATAAAATATTTAATGGATAAAATCAAAAGTTTGTTGAGATATTTATGTCAAATAAAATATTAGTTTTGAAATAAAATATAGAAAAAAAATAATAATATTGAGAGTAAACGTGGAAGTGACACGTGACATTAAAAAACCTTACTTTATACATATACTATTGATTGATATTGGTTTATTGATTGATTGATACTAGCGAAAAGACGGGCACTCATGTGATCGTCTTTCCGCTATTTTTATTGCACTAATGTTTTAAAATTATGAAAGCTGTTTTTTAATGAAATTTTAATTTTCTTTAAAAGTAAAAATATAAATGTTTTTTTCTTCAAATTATAATCAAACTAATCATAATTATATATTTAACTAAAACCAACAATATAATAAAAAATATAATCTAAATTCTTTTCTTTTAATGACACCAACAACAATTTTTATTATAGTAAAAGTTATTGTTTAAGGGTATAATCGGAATAATGAAAAAGTAAGTATAAATACACTCGTCTAGTTTGTTATAATTTTTAAATGATAAAGGAACAAAGAGAACATTTGTATTGTTACACTTTTATTTTAATATTTTAATTTATTCTTATCTATTTGTTACAAGTATTTATTATATACTATAAGCTATAGAACGAGGAGTTTATTTAAACAACTTTTAATTGACAATTTACGGTGACAACCATAATTTACAAAGAAAAAACAAGTATTGCACGAAAAAAATGTTGTAGCAAAAGTTGTCACAAAATAGATGTTTAAATATCATTTCTCTTGCAATCCTCTCAAATAGAACTTTCTTTTAAAAAATTAAAAGGAGATCGGCGTGAATACGGGACCCGCCCGATACCGATTTGGAATCGACCCATTCGTTCATCTATTCATTCAGCATCGAACTCGAACCCCAAATTCTCTTCTCTTTCGAAACCCTAATTTCCCAAATTCATTCAACCATGGAACAAGAAAAGAGCCATAGAATGTTCAATCTATTCGTGAAGCACTTGAACGGTAAAACCTTAACCCTATTATTCCCTTCTCCGATCCTTTCCGCTACTTCAATCAAAGATCGTCTTTTCCATCTCACCGGAATCCCAATCCAACACCAACGCCTCGTCACCGGTTGCCGCCACCTCAACGACGATAACTCGGCGATATGTTGTTCGCCGGAAGGTGGAAACATGTTCCCCTCCGTTCGTCTTCTTCTCCGTCTGAAAGGCGGGAAAGGAGGATTCGGATCGTTGCTTCGTGGTGCGGCGACGAAAGCGGGGCAGAAGAAGACGAATAATTTCGATGCTTGTAGGGATATGAGTGGGAGAAGATTAAGGCATGTTAATGCGGAGAAGAGGTTGGAGGAGTGGAGAGAAGGGGAAGGGGATAGGAAGCTTGAGAAAGTGGCGGAGGAGTTTTTGAAGAAACAGATGAAGAAGAATAATAAGGGGAAGGGGAAGAATGGTGATGTTGAGGCTCAGAAGTATGTTGCTAAGTATAGGGAACAGTCTGAACGTTGTGTTGCAGAGGTTGCCGAGTCTGTTCTGGATTCGATACGATATTCTAAGCGTAAATCTTCGCCTATATCGGAAGGTTCGCTTGCTCGTGATCAGAAGAAGTTGAAGATATGGTAAGCCATTTTGGTTTGTTGTAGTTTTGGTTTTGTATTTTTCAATTGTTGTATGGTTTAAATTATTATGAAGGCAATGGTTAACTAAATAGTTTAGTGCGTGTTTGATTATGCTGTCACACAAATTGACTTTTTAAATTTGGTTTTGATTGAAAGTTGGTCAGTTGATTGTAAAATGGTTTATGTTTGGATACACGAAAAAGTTATTTAGTTTATGTTTCGATAGTTTGGGTCATAATTGCTTTTATGTGTGTATATATATCAATAAATTTGATTATAGGGGAACAAACATAGAACCAAACATAGGTTTAGGGTCTGTTTGGGTGAACAACTTATTTGCAGCTTATAGCACAAGCGCTTATCAGCACTTTTGTATAAGCCTTCATAAGCTATTTATATAGCAAAAGATAAAATTAAGTTGAATTATTGTTTTTGTATACGCTATAAGTTGTTTTCATAAGCTATCTTGAATAACTTATGAACATAAGCTCAAAAAAGCTTATGAAAAATGTCACAAGCTGTTTTCATAAGTTCTCCCAAACAATCTCACAAAACTTATGTCAGTAGATAAGCTCAAATAAGCCAACCCAAACAGGCCCTTAATATGAAGTTTGGATGTGTTTATTTGTTTGGGTCAATTGTTGGATTTTATGGATTTGGTATTTATATTTGTGATGTGTTGTGTTGGTGTTTGGTTTTTCTAGGATGGGGAAGAGGGCATTGAATGAAAGTGATGATGATTCTGATGAAGATGTTATTGATGATGAGGGAGAAACTGAGAAATCTGTTTTGTTAAATAGTCAGAATGAGTCTGGGTTAAATAAGGCTGAAGGCAGTTTTGATTCTGTGACTGGTTTCAAGCGGGATGGAGACTCTTCTGGGGTTGGTTCGTGTGAGAGTGGATCTGAAGAAGAAAAGGAAACTGTTGGAGAAGGCAAAGTGGAAATTGTTGAAAGATCCCAGAGTACTGAAAGTATTGAGGCAAAACTGAGTATTGCTGCTGAACCCATGGTAAATGATGAAATGATGGAGGCTAACGCTGTGCCTTGTTCAGAGACCTTGGATTCTTTAATTAGTGTTCAAGATGATGATTATCATGATAATAAGGTTGATGGCACTGGTGCTCAAGCCTCAAATGTTGTGAGCTCTGAAGTTGTGTCCAATGACATGGAAATTGATGGTTCTCTTGAGCATAAAACAGTGGTCATTGAAGAAAGCTTGCCAAGCACTAGTGTTCCAGCAAAGGAGGAGCCTCTTAATTTTGATGCTTTTAATTCAGCTGCAGAACTTGAGGTATATTTTTAAAACATAATGAGGGCTTATGTAGTGTTCTACACTTTGATATGTTTATGTTCTTCATTTAATTGATATATACGATAACTTTTAAGCAAAATGCAATACTTTAGCAACCTCTTTTTTAAGGAATCTATCGATATTTATATTTTTTCTAACTTAATGAATAGAATGTTATTTGACAAACTGTAGTTTTAGACATGCATGATAAGATACAAGAAGATAAGTCATCTCATTTATAGACTAGATCCACTAGTCAAGTACTATTTGTTAGTCTCTTAAGTTTGATGTATTTTCCATGGGTCGGATCTTCACAGGTTCTTGGCTTGGAGAATTTGAAGACTGAACTCCAGTCACGTGGGTTAAAATGTGGAGGTACTTTGCAGGAACGTGCTGCAAGGCTTTTTCTTTTAAAATCAACTCCCTTGGATAAACTTCCAAAGAAACTGCTAGCAAAGAAATGAAAAGTACTTTGATATGCATCTATCATCGCTGAAGCAGTTTGTTCTCTGTACAGTATTTTATAACCGATACTATGTTTTTGTTTAGCAGCTAATTGGGTATCGGCTTGCGAAACAACTATAATGCCTACATTTTATGTTTGTTTTGTTTTTCACTGTGAGCTGTATTTGATGCAATAATACTGTTAACAAACGGCCAAAAGAAGCTGGACAATGTATCCCGGCGTGTTGTTGTGTATTATGAACAATTTCAATTTTGTTTTTTTTAGATGGTAAAATAGTCTTAGATTCCAGATAGCTTCATCGGTGCAGTGGCACTTTTTTATAAATGGCCAATGTGAGTATTGTTTGTTTTCATGCAAGAGTGGGGATCAAACCCTTAACCTCCTTATTACTCCTTAACTCTCTCATTTCAACCACCAAATCATCTTTATATTCTTCACAATGCTCCGACACTTAAACAAATAATTTGTCCTTATAAATTCTTGTTTCTATAGAAGTGATAAAAAAATATTTTGCAACCTTGAAATTTTTGTGTTCCTGTGAAATTACTAAGAAATTCAACAAACATTCATTGGAACTCACTACCTTAAACCATCTTCCAGATACTAATACATATCCCAAACATATGTTAGTGTGATTTACAAGGTCCCAGATTAACGGGGCAGGTAAAAGAGTATAAGAAGTGGAGGCAGAGTAGTTACGTCAAATAGGGCATGTAATTCAACCTGAATCTTCCAAAAAAGAGTCTTTAGGAACATTCTTGTTTCTTTTTTTCCTTTCCAATGATCATCAAATTTATAATTGTGAGTGATATATACATACAGTTAACTAACAAAATTTTCTTTAATAAATTATTGTGATTTGAGGTTTTGTATTGTACTGATGCACAAGGCTTGTTCCACCCACCTAAAAGCCATGTTTTGAAAAAACATAAATATTTTCATAAAGTAATTATTCTTTTTCATAATATATCAAGTATTTATTTACTTTACATTACATTGATTAAACTCAATTGTTTTGTAAACAAAAAAACTCAATTGTTTAAGTCTGTATTTTTTTCATGAAAGCTTAAGTCTGTCGTTTGAAATGACACAAGTTGCATTACTGCTTAACTGTATAAAATAAAAATGATTTACCTACACATGAAAATATCATATGATAATATCAACGAAAGTTAGCAAAGATCAGTGTATCTCTTTAAGATTACATATATCCTACGGTAGCCATAAATCTTAATTGTCAGTTTCGAAAGGTATCGGAATAAAATAAAATGAAACCAAATTCCTCAAAAAATAAAATGAAACCAAAGTTTGATCACCCCATCTAGCATTTATCCTTTGTAAAGGCCAAATCAAATATAGCAGTCATGGTTGTCACCAGCGGCAAAGCTAGCAGCCAAATCAAATTCATAATTGGATAATTGAAAATAGACTAACAATTTCTTTTTCAATGTAAATAAATAAGCTATTTGTATTAACCTATCGTACATTTTGTTTGACTATTGATAATTTTTATTGCTAAAAATACTCTCTATAGTTGTTGTAGAGACCGAAATGTCAAAATAAGACAAATACGTTTATTAATCAAATATTAGTTTGTTAATCTTTTTATTTGTGCTAATATTTTGCTAATAAACTTGTTTGAGGTAGCTAAAAATATATTATTGGGGTAACTAGCTAGGATAATACACTTAATCATTCAATGGAAATACAAATTTTCGCCCCTGGTTGTAACAAGAGTATTTTTTTTCAAAGCATGAAATGGTCATAATATATATATCGGGTTGCCTTAAATTTAGGATTCTGTTATTTCCCTTTCCTAAGATTATGCAAATTGTTATGCCAAGGTTTGTTATATATGATGTAACAATGAACCAACTCTAACATGTTGAATAATAACAAAGGTTTCACTTTCTCCCCCAATTTTTCATCTCTTTTCCTTGTTGAAGCTGACACTCACCGAAGAGTGTCCTTCTCTTCACTCTTAGATAATTAGAGTGCATCATTCCATATGTCTTAAATTTCAATATATTATACTGACATGGCAAAATAATGATTCAATTAACTAGGATAACCCCAGTAAAAGAATGCAATAAAAGTGTACCAACTGCAAAGAAATCTGGATGATGTATAACCCCAGTTTGTTGAGCAGAACTGATAAAAGAAGTTTTGTAGGCTTGAAAGTTTTAAACAAGTTTGCCTGCAAAATGACTTGCAACAATTTTTTATTTTTAAAATACAAAATCAAATTACTTCAAACTAATTTTTAATTTTATAAAGTTAATTCTATACAAAATGGCATTATCATCGGAATGCAAACTCAGTGACTTAAGCCATCTAGATACTGATACATATCCTACACTTTTGATAGTGTGATTTACAAGCAATGGTTCTCTAAGTTGATTCATGATGATATATGAAGAAGATAATGAGAAGGGGAGGGAGAGTTGCGGCAAACTGGGCATGTAGCGTTCATGCGAAGCCATTCATCAATGCAGTGAGCATGGAAACAGTGTTTGCATTCAGGAATGCATCTAATTATGTCCTTAACGTTGTACTCTGAGAGGCATATTGAGCAACATCCGGTTCCATCATTGTGTCCCACTCCCGGCAGCCTTCGGCTCTCTCCTAACACAACCTTCCCAAAAGACTCAATTGTTGACTCGTCCAGACCCATCCTCATCCTTGTAATGGTAATGTCAATGGAAGGTTCAGCTGATATTGTCCTTCTTCTACGCTTGAACCATGATACGCATCCTATCCCAATTGCACACGTCATAGCTGCTCCCCCAATTGATAATATTATGATTCTAGAAATCATAAGACTATGTCGTGAATGACCTGAAGATGGAAAAGTTCTGACTTCTGAGTAATTATGAATAAATAGGTTGGTATCTGTCAAAGAATAAGAAGGCTTGACGTCGCTTTCTACTTTCAATTTGCATGTATCTCGTAGTATTCACCAAGTTTTTCATTTGTTTTTGGCCTTTAGTTATTTATTACTAAAACATGTATGTATGTCAAATTTTAAGCATGGTAAAATCCTTTTACTGTGGTCGCGGAACTCTCGCTGGCATATGTATCCACCGCGGACACATAAAAATGTTACTGTTAAGGTTACCGATACCATATCATTGACTTAAAATTTTCAATCAATTTCCGTATGTGTCAGCTCCATTCAAAATAATATATGAACGTTTTAGTTTGTCAAGTTTTTGACTAAGCAAGCAAGTTGATAAAACAATTTAGATTGAATGACGAAATAATATCGTGTCACGAACCATTAAACAAATGAGTTGACATGTGGAAAAATTTAATAGGTACCTGTTTGCTGATTAGAGAAACAACGAACTTGATTGTTGTTTCTGCTCTCAAATCCGCACATGCGATCTTGTAATTCGCAATATCTACAATCCGGTGAAGACCATGTTAGTTCAAGATCTTCACTGAAGTTGTTTAAAAAAAATTCCGGATATGAACTTGCAACTGGAACTGAAAAATTTCTAATGATGTAGCAAGACTGAGGCAATGAATTGGTGAAGCTCAGTGAAGGAATAGCTGATACAAAATGCGTAGAGTTGCTAAGACAGTCAACAGGTGTGAATTGTGATCCTAACATGTTCGGAGTTGAGCAGCTTAAGAGAGTGTAGTTAGTAAGAAGTTCGGTAACGAAAGGTGAACCTGAAAGGTTGAGACTTAGGCAACGATGAGGGTCATAGACTTGTATGTGGTGTTCGAGATAGTTGATTTTGCGAACATAGAACACTCCTGAATAAGGAAGTGTTAGAACGGTTTTGCTATCATTAGTACAAGATAATTTGAAACCAGGATAGCCACAATAAGGACGTGGATCACCATCAACTTCTAATTGAAAAGGGAAGCGAATAAGGATGTTATTTTCACTGCACCAAGAATTTTGACAATAGTCCTCTGAGGTATATATGACAGGAAATAATATGAACAAGTGAAATAGGAACTTCAAGATGTCCATTGCTATTTTAGATGAACAAGAACAAACCAGCTTATAAAACGAAGATTCCATATTTTGGAAACCATTTATCCAAGTTAATTAAGAATCAATAATGAAAGTCAAATGGAATTATATATTGGTAATTGGTAAAGTCTAATAGAAATATGAAAGTCAAACTGAGGTATGTCATTTTTTTGCCATGTCAGCATAATAGGCAATTGGATAAATTAAAAACAAAATGTTTACCAACAAATATTTTTCAGCTGTCTTTGGTTTTGTTCTGTCTGGTATATATATCATCCTGTTAAGTCTACATAAACCAACTATTATAGATAGAATATACTAATACATAAACTTCCATATGCAAGTTCATTTCAAAGATAACTCATTGAACCGTGGTGGCTTATTATAGACTCCATCCAAAAAAAGTCTTCAGAGACATTATTGTTTCACTTTCCCTCCCCAAAGATCATCAAATTTATAATTGTGCATGACATGTGCAGAGTTAACAAGATTTACTTTTAGTGATTTGAGGTATTGTATTGTACCGCTGCATACGGCTTGTTCTCCCATAATTGCCATGTTTTGAAGATGAAAAAAATAATCATGTCCTAAGATAATCTCCTTTCTATAAAATATCTTCATAATATGACAATATATTAAAATATATCCTGTAAAACATATTCACGTTGGACAGGGAATAAAACCATTTACGTTGACAAGTTGCAGTGTAAAAAAAATTAAAAGTATACAAGTTGCTTAATTGTATAACGCAAAGCCCCAAATATTAAAATAAAAAAAGATTTTGCTGCATATTAAAAAACCATACGATAAGATGAACGGAAGTTAGTTACGATCAGCTTATTTCTTTCAAGCTATAAGCCATATATCATACTGTAGTAGTCCTCTCTGCCTAAAAGTGCAAATTACATTTTATATGAAATGATAGATGATACCCAAAGCTTAATCACCCCATGTTTCCTTTCCTTTCCTTAGTAAAAGCCAAATCAAACATAGCAGTGATGGTTGTCAGAGGTATCTTTTCAAAGCATGAAATCGTCATAATATATCCTGCAGCCTAAATTGTGCTTCAATACATAATAAAATTCAATACATGGAGTTTGGAAGTGTAAATTTGTGACCAGTAACAAAGAATGCTTCCAGCTCATGGCTGGAAAATTTCCTCTTATAATAAAATCAAGTAATATACAAATCAATTACAACAACGACAACCAAGCCTTATCCCACTAAGTGGGGTGATATACAAATTGATTAATTTATCTTAAAAAAAAGTACAACCTCAATGGAGAGATATTTCCGGTAAGGTTTGGTTAGTGCAATTGTTCCCTCGTCTGAAACAATGCAAAACCATTAACTAACCTAGTTCATAAATTTCCTACAATTGGGGGCTTTGCAGTGGCAGGGAACCTTGAGTTCATCTTGCTCATCTGTATCGAACAAGTAATCATACCTGTAGATGGGAAAAAAGAAGCTATATGTGAGTGAGACAAAAAACTTCATTCCTGGACAAGAAAAAGTGCCTGCAGTATGTTGCACGAATGCACAGACAAAAAAATTATATATATCGCAACAAATCATACGTTAGTTCTTCACCAGCAGAAATATTGGTCTTGGCAATAAGAACAATCCTGCTCTCCTGATCTCCCAAGCACATAATCCTTGCAAAGCAGTTTGGCATGCACTGCAGCAGTCATATTGATTCATTATTTTTTTCAGAAACAAAAAATGTTCAGTGTATAACTAACAAGTGTGCTATTCATTGTTCTTTCGTTTTTCAGCATCATAGGAAACAAAGTACTATAAACCAAGACAAGATTAATTGGAAATAACTTACAGAATGGTTTATTAGCCGTGCAATGTTGCCCTTATCAGTTGCATCAATTACCACTTCCTCACTAATCTTGAACAGCTGCATAATTTATTCATTCAGTATTGAGATTAAAAGTACAATGAAACCTAATGTTAGCAGCAAACAATAACCCTTCAAAACAGATCTTTAAACCACATAACCAAGAGTCCAAAAGAAACCTGATAAGCATTTACATGACTCTACAGTCGGTGCCACCATTGTGTTTGTAATCTTAAAGTAATCGTAAATGATTTAATTTGATTTGGAAAACAAACATTAATTTTCAAACTTATTATAAAATTAGGATTTGGGTTGATTTAGAAATCAATTCTTCTTTTTTTACAGCAAATAGATTTCAATTAACAGAAAAAATGGAATTATTACAAAGAGTTTTATAAATTTGGTCACGGACATTTCCCACCCATGTTCTAGGTCCTAGAGTTAGCTAGACCAACAAGTTTATGAGCAGCAACATTCTTGCACCTTTCAACAAGCACTTTCCAACTGAGACAAGAGGTCCTCACAGTCTAGGACAATCAGATTAATAGCTGCAAATTTTGAGGTCCCATTGCAATTAACAACCTCTTCATCATCAGATTCGATAATTACTCTGTTCAGATTCTGTTTTCTTTTCCTTCAAAAAGAGGCGCCACCCGGTGCCCAGCGCTTCAGCTAGAGCAGTAGACAGCTCTGTTCTTTCAACCTTTGTGGCAACAAAGCTGACTTCACCTTCAAAATAATGAACCAGCATTTCTCAACCAGAACAAGGGGCTTCAAAACAGCCTGTGTCTACATTTATCTTTGTTGATCCATGGCTTGTAGGTTGGGTGAAGGCCTGGGGGGGGGGTTGGGCACAGAAGCATTCTCTCTGTAGTACCAGGGTGAATTCTGCAGTTGAGACAGCAACCTCTATGGGGTAAAAACCAGTATGGTTCCTGGGTTTCCATATTTTCCAAAGTCATGTGCAGAACATTTGCTGTGCTAACTGATCTGAACAGGTTAGCTACTGAAGCAGCCAAGAGTTGAGGTTAATATGATAGGAACATGGATACCCAATTGAGAAGAAAACCACACCATCTTAGTCTTGGTTTTCTCATCAGTACAGTATTACACACAGGAAGCTTCAGGAAGACTACAATCTTTTCCCCGCAGATCAAAGGATAAGCAGATCAATTGATGACAGAATATTTCTTATCCTTCTCCCAATGACAAATGATTTTTGTCACAGGAAGTCTCAATTATCAGCACAGCGCAATTGGTCCAACCCTACTAAGGAGGTTCCAATCATAATTCCCAATTTCCCTACCTAGAAAATCTAGTTTTCACTATCTTGAGGGGAGAAAAGAATATAAGAAATCAATTCTTATATTTAGAACACATTAAAAATGGAATCAATTTGATTACACTTTTACCCTTGAAAAATTGAAGACCCGTTTGGAGTTGAAACAAAAAATAGTCTATCTGCAATCCTATCAAGTCTCATGATATTTGACAGGATATCTAAATATAAACCATTAAATTTTTGAAAATCACTCAAATTGTTATTCTTCTGCGCACATGGTTTGATTTAACATATAATGAACTTCCATTTACTACTATCCAAACAAAATACGAAGTAGCACATGGGCCCGGCAAGTGGCTAAGAGCAAAAAAAAAAGAAGATATCTCAGACAATTTTAACGAGACTCACATAACAATCTTTGCCTTCTAACCGGTACTTTGCTTCCCTCAGATCAGCAACACTACGCCTTAACTGTTCACCACGATACTCAACAACCTGCAGACAGGCACATGAAGCATGTACATTTAGTATATCAGGGGAAACTGCAGCAGTATTTATTTTACACTTCAGTGACCATCTTAAGTTAATACGAAATGATACCATGTCCCCTTCTTGCAAATCTCTACGAGCAAAGAGACCCCACCCTTGAATAGCTGATTTTCCAAGGCAGACTCTACAATTTTCCGTTTTCTAAAACCCAAAAACATCAAATGTTAAACGAAACAAAATATAAATAAAGAGGAGATATGGTTTTATTTAAAAGATAAATAAATAAATAATATAAGATATGGAAATGAAGTTTAACTTTAGCAAATTGAGAAATTAACTGACCTGTAAATGGTGAAGACGTTCCTTAAATGAAGAAAACACCCCAGCATCCTATCACAAAGCAAAATTAGAATTAAGAGTTTTCGGCCAAAAGACAAAAGTTGAAGTGGTACCGTCATAGCTCAGAACACCAAAACAAGAAGATTACCGTATTGTTGTTCAATTGAGTTATTGCACTTAAAGAATGAAGGTTTGGTCCCCCAAGCAAGTGAATTATTGGTGCACCATCCTTCTGGCAATATAGAAGAAAAAGTATTGAATGAGACCAAATTAAAGAAATTAGATAACAATCTATTACATAGTTTTCGACACAGCTGAAAAACCGCAAGTGACTGTATGATTTCAAAGCAGAAGCCTAGAGAAGTTGATAACTTGATATAAAGTTGTTCTTTTTTTGCAATGAAAATAAGTACCTTATTGAGAGGCCTTTTGTAAACGCGACACTTGGCGGCAGATAGTGGCTCAACCTCATAATGTTCAGAGGTTGAAGGTTCAAGGAGTTCTAAGTTATTTGATGAAATAAGCTTTGATCCTCTAAAGCGTCCCTTGTGGTTTTGAAGTGAAGTTCTTGGAGAGAATACCCCTAGAGAGGTATGTACAACCACTACTGAATCTGGATTTGGGACCCTAAAATGAAATTAAAATGTAAAAATGGTTTTTCAAAAGAACACATGGAAAATAAGATTAGCATAATTTGAAGACCTGAGCTCAAACCTGTGAACTGCACAATATATTAGCGTCTGTGTTATTTGAGTTCCCTTCTTCACTGTAGAACGCAACTGTACATTTAAACAATATCAGCATATTTTCCCAGCAGCGGAAGTAATTGCCATGTAACTAAATGCTTACTTTCATAAAAATCAATATATTGATTATGGACATAAATGACTTTGCTGCCCTCCAAAAAAAAGAGCAAATTCAGAAGAAAAAGTAGCAGCTTCAGATCAAGGACTGGTTTAAATTTAAGTAAAAGGATCATCATACTTACTGCCATGCTATATCCCATCCTTGATGCACACATCACATGAAAATATGTAGCACACTTGCAACAACTTGTACAGGAACCATGGCTTTGTTTACAGATCACACAAGTCTGGCACCAATGCGGACAAGAAACAGAAAAAATGAATGTGAGTAAGAGTGTAACACAACTAGAAAAGGACCCCAATAACTTGAGTAGAAAGTGTTTTGTATAAATCATATTGGGTAATGAAATAACGTTGGGGAATGGAATGACAAAAATAAAAAAAATTATATTGTATAATTGCCATTTTTTATACCCCCCAACAGAATTTATTTAGTTATCAAAACAAGCATGCAAATTAGTTCCTAGCTACTGCTACAAGAATATTGCAGGCTAGTAGCTAAAATCACCTTACAACAACTGTCAAGAAAACCTTAGCCCCTATGGTTTACCTTCAAAAAGGAACTAGGAGGAATCTTAAGGATTCCAGAGGCAGGTTCCATTGCCTCATGGTTTCGGAAAACAACTTCAGGCCGGAACCAAGCACATGTTACATGAACCCACAGCAACTCAACATCAGTTGGCTTCAGTGCACCACCTGCAAAGAGTTTCCCCCGTATTATAAAAACAAATTAGCAATGGATAAACAAATACAACCGCGGCATAAAAATTAAAAGGGGAAAAAGGCCATTTAAATGGTAAGGTGACAATGCTAGGACTTCAAACATAAGCAAGAGGCAACTTATGAAGACATCATAAATTATTTATAAGTTCATCCAAACACTACTATAAGTTCTTGTGTTATAAAATAATCACAAAGAAACTTTCAAAAAGCTCTTCAACATATCCCAAAAACATATTTGCACGAGGCATACAAGTGAATTCTCTATAACTATGAAAGTGAGCTAAATTGATTACATGCATAGATTGGTTAGTATGTGATAGAGTCAAGCCAATCATGATATGAATGGAAAATTGCATATTTCTCACTGAAGAATTATTGCGGGGGATCCATAAGTTACTACTTTCCTGAAGAGTTTGATATAATGTAATAATACAGCAAAAAAAGTCAGACCAAAGAAAGTATTAAATGTAGATGACATGCCTTTTACTGGACACAGGCAACATTCTCTTTCTACATCAGGAGTTTCACACACTCTGCAAACCCAGGAAGTAAAATCTTGAACATTCTTTGCACCATAGCACTCTTGGTGAACAGCAACTTGGCATCTGCAAATGAACTGCAACTTAGCACTCTTGATGCGCGGAGTAATTCACATTTGATCCTTTAAAGTTTTGTAAATCAGAAAGAGAATTTTAAAATATCTATGATAACTTTACAACTTGAGGATGAAAATCATGAATGATAATTATAGCACCTGTTACATATAATAATCTTGTTATCTTCCCAATCTTCTACCCATCTGCAAATCGCACATCTCTCTGTTGTCCATTTTGCATAAACTGGTTCATATTTTTCTGAGGCAATAAAGTAAAAGTAAACTAAGTTTCTCCAATACAAAAATCTATTTAAAAGAAAACATTAGACTGAAATGTACCATAAGACCTTATCACATTCAAGAAATGAAAGTTTCAGTATGTAAAAGTTCATATGAAATACATGCTTACCTTGCAAAAAGGAAAACACCTGTTTCTGACTTAACTTCATGGAAATTCCAGCTTGGGGATTGTGTTCCGTGATCTGAAGAAATTCATTTTATTATTTCAAAAATGAGAAAGAAGCGCAGAAGTATTATGGAAATATGAAGACACAGTACACACAACACTACAGGACTATATCTTTTATACTTCAAATTTGGAGAAGTTTGGGGAAAAAAGTGATGCAGACAGCATAAAAGTACTTCAAGTGAGAATAATAAGAAAGATTTGCCACATATTAATCTAGCAAGATATGACACATACCCATTTTATTAGTGGTTGCATTGTGCCTTCTACTTTCACACTATGTTTCCATTTTTTGGCTGTACAACCTGTATGTCGTTCCCATTCAGCCAATGCCTGCTTTTTTGACCCACACGTGCTACACTTGCACAAAACTCTGCAAGAAAAATTAATAAAAAAAGGTTATAAGAAATTCTTCTTGAATGGCATAATAGTTAATTGTGTGGTTTCTTTAATTGATTTGGAAAAAGATTTAGTTGATGGGTTGCGAATGGTGTAAGAAAGAGATAGAAAAAGGTAAGAGAAGAGAAAGAGGTGACCTAAAAATAACAGGGGAGACCAAAGAAAGAGAGATAAAAAAAGGTAAAAATATAAGAAAAAGGGGTGGGCAAAATTATATAGATTCTCATATCAGAAGTTGTTTCACTTGTGAACCAAGCCACATTTGTTAAGAATTTTGTCTGCAGCATGGAGAGGAAATCAAAATATTTTAATTAAGCTATCAAACCCTATAATATAAAAGAAGTGTTGAAGGCTTACAAATGAAGCTTTGGAAAGTATATTCCTTTCAAGTCATTGCACACCACCGCTAGATTTTCAGGTAACACAGGTTTTTGGTCGTTTTCTACTGATCTATCCGAAAAAAGAACATGAGATCATAAGATTCAAAGAATAAAGTCAAATGCTGAATGCCCCTACAAGTATGGGAAACAGAAGTGATAATAATTACTACATACTTGATTTTTGATTTGTATGTTTGTGATGTGGATAACTTACAATCCGACTTTCCATTGCAATCTGGGCAATAGTAATCTATATTTTCCAGATCCTGCATCAAATAACCAGTCAGTCATCTTAACATAAAATTTTGGACCCAGGACATCAAACAAGCAAAAGAATAGTCAAAAGAGAGATGTAGGACCATGTTAGCCATGATACAATACCTTGAAACGTTTGCTGGAAATTTTGTCACACTCAGCATGCACCCAAACATTACAACCATCACAGCATACCTAAGTCAGTGTTCAGCCCCAATAAGATCTCAAAATTTTGATTCTATGTGAAATAAGCATAAATTAAAACAAGCAGACACCTAATTGAGAAGTGGTATCTCACCCAATCACCAGCATCTGAATGGTGCCAAATCTTTTTGCAAATGCCACAGTATTGTTTCGATTTAAGTAACTATAAGAACAGAACCATAAATGTTGCAAATTAAATTTCGGCAATAGATAAATTAAGTCAAGGAACTAAAGACATCTTAAATGAGTAATTCGCTGAACCTTTGCACAAGATTTACAATAATGCTGAGGTGCACAGCTCGAATCCTTAATCTTCTTCATGGTTTTGCATGGCAACGTCAAACCGCAGCCATAACAAGATATTGTATCCTGCATAATTATTCACGCGATAAAATTATAGAATTAACTAGACTCTATAAGATTTAAAAGAAAGATTCATAAGAAATTAGGGTCATCTCTCATAAAGATATATCTCAAAATTAAAAACACATGCACCAAAAATGATAAAAAAAAACTGGCCAAAAACACACACAAAAATCATACTGTTTGATTGTACATTTTGAGACATAATTTTTTTTAAAAATCCTCATGATATGGCATGCATCATTTAAACTCTTGATGTTTCATTCAGCGGTCATAGGTGATTAATTTTTCTTATATATTTCAATTCATGAGTCATGTTCAAACACGATTTATGACATCAAAGACCAAGAAGTATGCTATAACCAAATCAGATGCTAGAGCATATATAGCCCTTAACCCTTCCTACTAAGAAGAATGCTGACTAATGCAATGTAGCCTATGTCATCTAAATTACAAGTTCACACACAATTAGATCTCTCTGTTTTATGATAAACTTAACTTATAGATTCACAGCATCATCAGTCATGAATCATTATCATACACAACACGAAGTTGAAAAATTAAAATCACCTGGCCTTGGCAGTGATATTCCTGTTCAGCACAGGAAGTCGCACCCTCCACAATTTGCTCAGCTCTATAATGTGGATCCAGAATGCCATTATCTGCCAACATTGCCTCCTCCATTGCCTTGTGAAAGTCACTTCCTTTGGTCTTGTACAATCGGGTCTGCCCCTGGAATCTGAACAGGATTATTATTAATATGAGCAACAACAAGCCAAATATTATTGCAGGAAGAACAACAAAAACCACGCACACACACACACACCTATCCATGAATTCCAAGAAGGGGAACACCATCCCCTGCTTCGCCCACGCATAGTCCTGCCAAGTGCCCATCACAAATCCATTAGATTTCAACAATAAAACAAGACTATCAACAACTCAAACCTTTACATAAAGGTGTGTTGAGAAGAGCTTACCCTTTGCTTTCCATTTTTCGAATAACCGAAAAACATAACACAAATTGCATCGGGAACACAACGTCTAAGAACAGACTCAGGAGCTTGCAAGATTGGATCAATGACCACAGCAGGCCATGCCGGAAAAGTCTTGCCACATTTTGCCCAAACTATATCACCCAAATGAAAATCCACAAGTTTGAAAATCTCTTTCCCCTTTTTACCCTTTTCATCAAAACCATTTTCACTCTCCGCTTTAACCAATAACACACGACTCCCTTTAACCGTCTTTTTAATGCTCTTAAACGACTTAGCATGCTTCTCATAATCAAATTCATCAAAACCATTATCATTCTCATTTTTCGAATCGCGTTTGTTTTCCTTTCCCTTATTTACAAATCTAATTCCAATGTCACTATTCTTCTTCTTCTGAGTGCCGAGAAGTACAGAGTCCTTGAACTTGGATGGAAGCATTTTAACGCGGCCTCTGGATGATCGCGACAACAAAGGTGCATTTTCAGCTACAATATTCAAATCGGTGGAAGCTGAATTGGAGTGGATCTCGCCATTGAGTTTGGTCTTCTTCTTCTGAATCTGTGGTGGAGATTCTTCTTCTAGCTTACTACATCGCTTCAGGTTCTGAATTCCAGATTTCATCTTATCTTTTTGTGATGAACACACAAAACCCTAAATCTACTATGTTTGTATGAAAGTAAAGTAAAACAGAAGGAGGAACAAACAATGTGTTTAATGTTTTTGTGTTAGGAGGGAGAAGCTGAAATTCTTAAAATTGAAGAAATTTGCGAGGGAAATATTTTCGGGGGAAGCGCCAATTCGCATTTTCGTCTCAAAATTTCTAGTTTCACCCCATCATTCCAAGCTACACCCATGTAAACGCAGGCAATTTACCTAAACTGAGTTTATTCAAATATTTTTTAACTAAGTTTAAGTAAGATCTATACATTAAGAATTTACAAGTCTATGTGAATTGTGTTTACCTGAACCTACTTGAAGTGAGTTTTCGTAAATGTAATCGAATTATGACTGTATAAAAGTATTTGAACCGGTGGCTTTTCCACTTCTAGTTTTATCTTTCATTTTAAATTATTTATGATTTTATTTCTTTTATTTTATTATTTAAATTAAAAAATATTAAATCTCATTGAAATAGCAGCATCATCAATGCATTAAAATTTTAAATTATTAATTAGAGAAAGTTAAATAAATCACATTAAACTAGGAACATCACTACTTGAACAATAATTTTTTAAAAGATACATGAACAATATTATTTATTTTTTTTGTTAGAATACATGAACAATATTTAACACTATTAAAAGAGCGTATTTTAATTTTGTCAAAAATATTGGTCGTAGTATATGTCAAAATTTGTTTTCTATATATGAGTAAGTGCGGTAGAAAAACGAATAGACGAACATATTGGTGTGTCCTTCGCTAATAGAGGATCACTAATAACGATAGTTGGTACCAAATAAACTAGCCATTTGAACTTGAAGGTTTTGGTAAATTTAACGGTTATTGACATTTTAAATGAATATTACTTTTTTCCCATTAATATAACTCATTGCATCTTTACTACAATTTTTATTTATTTATAAGTTTTATCTAAGACAAGTTTTATCACACTAAATAAGATTGGTTACTTTAATCAAATTACGTCATAATGATATATCATAAACCATATTTAGATTTATAGGTTTTATCTATGAGAGATAATTTTATTTGAAACACCATTAGACTTTAAATTCTTTTGTAAACCAAAAGTATCATCCGCGCGCAACTATAGAGACTTATACACTCAAGATAACCGGATACTATGTACACCTCTTTATCTGGATTTAAATCTTAATCCTACATGTTGTAGAAATTTGGCCTCTTCTATTAGACCCAATCCTCATGCTTCAGAGAATAACACATGTGCTAAGAAACCATGAATATGCTCTTTTGATTAAACATGATCACTCACCAATCTGATTCTTAAATTTCAAAAACATTTCTTTTGTACAGAAAACAAAACAAAACAAAAAAAATGTAGAAAAAATAAAAATTAAAAATGACATTACACCCGATCAAGCAGCAGCAGAAACTCAAAAGAAGAAAACTAAAAAAAAAGTGCAATCTCAAGTTCATGAGAGGAAGCCAAAGTTAGGATTGTCCTTCTTGGCAAACTTCTAGGTAGCTATATATATCTACATCATTCCATAAGGATGAGTTTTTATACAAGTACAAAACTAGGATCCAACACATTCACCCTGCATTATCAAGATGGTATTATTAGATACAATGTTACACAAAACAACTTAAACAAGGAAAGTTGTATAAAACAAAGGAAAGAATGTACCTTTTGTTTGATTATTTCTTGGAAAGATTTCTTCTCCAAGAGGGTCCATTTGGAAATTTGGAGGAAGTGAACGTTTCTCTGACCTTTTTAAATATGCCAATATTTCGAGAACGATAACTGCAACAATTATAATACCAACAAGGAATCCATAGCTTGTTTTCCAAGCATTCGTTGCTCCTGCAGCTTGCATTCCCAATACTATGTTCAAGGCTGCAAAGAATAGTGCCATTCTTCCAAACCAACTGTGGTACAAATTCCACATTTTGCGAAACTTGGAATCCCTATTTGGTCTCAAGAAGAATGCCAATATCTGAACACACATGGTTTTCAAGTAAGTTTAAGTTGTACAACCAAATTTAAACAACTTTTGCGAAAATGTTTCAAGTGGTTGATGCAGTAGAGTAGATGGTTAATGGATATACCAACAGTTGAAACTCATTAACCACCAATATAACTTCATTAATCACGAATTTGAACGCCGTTAACCATAGTTTTTTATGAGTCCAATTACATGTATATTTGACCACGTGAAAGTTGTGGACTTGTGGTTAATCGTCAAAATTCGTGGTCAGTGAAGTTACATTAATGGTTAATGAGTTTTAACACCTGAATCATCTACGGGACGTAATCAACTACTTACTTGAATGAAGTTTGAACAACATTAACCAGTTAAACAGTTGTTGCAAAAGTAGTCTGAAATTAGTTGTTCAAATATAACAATTGTCTGATTAATCTCAGTTAAATTTGTACTTGACATAATGATAAGTGAGAACTAAACAAGTATTATTGTTATTATTATAACATGAGTCAGTGGCATACCTGAAGAATACTTAGCACAAGGACGAAAATGCCAATTCCTCTGTGAGCTGGTATGTGGACATGCATTTGGGAGTAGAGTTGTAATCCAAGAAGGACAGTAGCAAGTCCAAATGCAAATCCAACAAATTGAATGATTGAGTGTAGATAGAACCAAAGGGGTTCGTTATGCTTGAAGTATCTTGCAACAATTGCACCTACCGGTAAGATTAAGCCCCACCCTATTATACCAACTATTCCATGATTCTTTCTCATTTGAATCAAACCATTGGATGCTGGATCCATAGAACCTGCAAAAGGGATAATTGTCAAGTGGACTTCTTTCAAATTTCGAGCTGCATTAATTAGTTCTTTACTAGCATACTCTTAGTTAAGCTACATGTTTTTATGTCTGTAACCTGCAAGATATATTATGTGTGCAAACATAAAGTAATTATCTATCTTGAAGGGGAAACTTGTAAAATAATATTAAGTGTCAATAAATTTAATACTATACCAACTTTCTTAATTATTGTGATTTAGATAACGAGGTCTTATGTTTAGGGATGAACGTATTAGTAAATTGCGGTTCATTGAAATGATATTATTCATTTTATAAAAGGGTGTTGGGTAGCTCATGGATTCAAGTTGAGATGAAGGAAAAAAAAAACTAATCTTACAACTAATTACTAACATTTGTCATTAAAAAATAATAATTCTTTATTAAAAGAAATTAAAGTGAGCAATAATTTGGAAACAGCTGTAAGTTGTGCTAAAGTATATGATAATCAAAATAATGTGATACCTGATTTTGCACCAGAAGAAAAATCAAATATAATTGTTGTTTTGTCATCATGCTTTGACAAATGGTGTTCATGTGGATGCTTAGTACTAAAAGCCAATAAAATTGGTTGCTTCCCAAATGGAATTGTTGTTTGAAGCTGAAATGCCAAATAAATTTCAGCCCCATTTGTTGCCACAGCAGCTGGCACATTATTTAGAGGCAGTTCACCTTTGTTTGCAATGACTTCTGATGATTTGTTACCCCTTAGATAGTACTGCTTGATTTTTGCATGACCACGTTTATTAATCCATCCCACCATTGCACTTGAACCAACCATCTTTCCATCTCTAGAAAATCCAATCCCCACCCACCCAACTGTGTAGGGTGCAGATAATATGATTGTTGTGGTATCACCATTTTTTGTGTACTGCAATAAAACCTCACTACATTATTAGATGCAAAGGGACACGTCATGACATTCAAATAATATCAAATCTTTAACATCAAAATGAATTTGTCTACCAACATTATGTTGATTTTAATGGAATTGGATCCGGATCCTTAAGCAAGGTCTCAAGTTCAAACCTTGTGAATGGAAAAAATGTGGTTGAGAGGGGCGATCCTACGGCTACTAAAGGTGGCCAAACGAATTCTCTAGCAGAGATTATTTATCAAGAAAGCTGGTGGATACTTCTCACCAATAACAAAGTGAACAAAAAATCCTAAATAGAGTAAACTCGAAAAAATGAAATGTTTTTATTAACAAACTCGTAATTTGTTATGAATTATGATGTACATGTGACAAACTAATAATAAGTGAAAAGGAATAAAAAAAAGAAAGAAAGTAGAAGTTCTAATTCAACTCGAACTTACCCTCAATTCATATGTATGCCAAACGGGTTTGCATATTGGAGATGATATATTCTGATAAGGTGGAGGAAGGAAAATTTGAAAATTTGTATTCTTGCATGTACTTTCCGACGATGCTGTGTCATCTCCTAATGCAATGGTCTTGAAGTTGAAGATGAGATTCAGCATGCATATCCTAACAAAAGATGGCCATAGCTGAACCAAAGATCTTAGCTTCGCCATTCATAGACTAGATCAGTGTGATCCAAGGATAGGAACAATGGTAGTTACAAAACTCAAGAATAAGAGAGGAAATGTGAATATGAAAGCCTAACAACAAGACAGTTGAGAGGTATTAGTCTCTTGCATTTCAAGTTTGGAATTTGGTGGTTGTTGGTTGGTGTAATGGTTGGTACTAGGAGGTAATCATCATCATTTTATATTTCTATTGTTGAGAACTCCAAATCCAACTGCATTTTTCTTCTTTTTTATTGGAACATTTTCCTGGCAGCACTGATTCATACTCCAATCAAAACTATTCAAACGTTAAAATTTTCAAATTTCAATAACAATATATGTTTAAAATGTCATAGACTCATAGACATCTGAGTCAATAAAACATTAATATTTGTCTAGTTATCTTTTTCTGTACTGGCCAGCAGCCAAGTAGTGGAGCAACTTGAAACTAACCATATTTCATGTTGATTGATAGAACTGTTCTTGACTTAAAGATTAGATTTGATCTAAAACTTAAATTAATTAGGACTAAATCAAATTTGATTTTATTCAAATTTAAAATTAGGACTAAATTCAATTATTTGATTAGGTGAACAAGGATTGAATTGTAAATTAAAGAGTTTAAATGATGGCAAAATTGGAAGAAAAAAGTCACACCAAAACTTGGTATCCCTTTGTATCTGGGTATAGATTCCCACTGAAGTAACAGTATTTAGAAACTAAAATGCTAATTCTATAACAAGTCCATCTGAGATAGTCTGAATATGTGTTCCTCACCACTCTTCTCATCAAACTTGGCAACCCACTTGCTCTTGTTCCTTTTTCTTGCATGATGTCTCTTATGATCAGTTTCATCATTCTTGCTAATCATAGTTACTTCCATGCCTTTGCCTATAGAATGTTTCACAGATCTTACTGCCAGTTTCTCATCTTTTCTCCTTATTCCTTCCAACCCTTTTCTATCACCAACCAAGTTATTCGCAACAACAACAGATCTAACAGGATTAACATCTATCAAATTAAGCAACATTGCATAGCTTTCATCTTTGCAATCAACAAGGGAGAAATCAATGTTTTTGTAGCGCGGCAATAACTTCGATGGATCTTCAGTTTTAAATTCTACTTGGTCATTAAGCCCTGAGCTATTGATTGCTTTTTTGGACTCATCCAGCACTGGCTCGGGAAGAATACACACAACTTTGCCTCCGGTTTGTCGCGCAGCAGCGGCAAGGGCTATCGTTGATGAAGATGCAGGAGATGATGTTACTTCCACTATAAGTTTTGCTTTCATTCCTGCTGCTAATGCTGATACAAATTCATTACCTCCTAACTCTTGTACTCTCAAACTGCCACTTCGCCTTTTATCAACATTATTACACTGCTAAGAGCAAAAAATTAGATGAGCTAGCTAACTTTTTTTGTCTCAAAATGCGCAGCCATCTCTTTCACTCACATATCTTCAACTATTATACAATCAAACAATATACCTTATACATTAAGATCATATTTGGATAAACAACTTGATTAAGTGCTTATCAGATAAACAACTTGACTAAGCGCTTATCATTTAAGTTCTATGTATAAGCTATTTCTACAGCAATAGTTGAAATAAAATCAAAATTGTTTTCATCCTTGATTTATTGTAAGGGTTAAATAAGTTTTTCGTCCCACAAAATATTGTTAATTTTAATTTTAATCCCTAAAAATAAAAAGGGATGTCCTACCTCATTTTTTGTCCCTAAAATCCAAATTGGCTATATTTTTATAGACGAAAAAACTTAATTAACCAGTGTATGTGTATTTGCAATAAACAAGCTGAAAATATCAACATGTCATAAGTTGTTTCTATAAACTCTCTCAGACGGTCTTCTAAGCGCTTATGTCGCGTAACGTAAATAATCTAAAATACACAAACACATCCTTGATTCATGTATTGAAAATCTCAAAGAAAAAGCATATAACAGATCTAAAAGAACACATGGTTGATAATTGGAATAAGCAGAAAATATTAAGCGATTGTTGAATACCTAGATGTATAATCAAGATCATGTATATGTACATACCAGTCGAAGGGTATCAAGGTAAGCCCTTGTAGCATATGTTGCAGACCATTCCATCACAAAAAGATAATCAAGATCATGAATTGAATACACCACAAAAATAATATAATTTGAGAGTTTCGTTTTGTTCCAGAATTTCTAGGGTTTGAAATGATTAATTAAGGGTACATCACACAGAAAGTGAATGAAAAATAATAGCTGTGGAACTGAAACTTATTAGTAACGTTTCTTATTTGTTTCTTTCATGAAAAGAAATGTACAAAATGGGGTGACGCAAAAAGCGTAGTCAAAGACACGGAATGGACAAAGATGGAGGAATTCTGTTTCATTATCATTATCAAATGCTAAATTTGTGGCACTTCCAAAAATGCATGATTCACGTTTGGGATCTCACCCTACTTTTACAGCTAAATAAATAAAACCATCGATATGCTAATGTAGTTATCACTTTTTTTTTAATTTCTATATATAATATAATATAATATAATAATAAAAGTTCAATGGTGTTTATCCTCTCCACTTAAGAGAGATTTGGTTTACCCCTAAAAGAAATTGGATTCTAACTTTATAGTTTAAATATTCTTTAGTTTTTTAGTTAAAAAAATAAAAAATTCTTCGGTTTTGGACCTTTGTAACTTTTGACGGTACAAAATAGATGAAATGGTGAGGGTAAACAAAAATTCGCTCAAACTACAAGGATGAAAATACCTTAAATTTTAAAGTTTGATGTCCAAAATCAAACAATCTTTTTCAAGGTTGGAATCCCAAGTATTTTTGTTTATGATAATAATAATATCTTTTAACTAAACATTAACCTCCGATTTAAACTAAACACTTACCTCCATCTTATTTTTTGAACAAACTAACCTCCCTTTATTATTATCATATTATTATCAAATTGACAATCACCTCATTTCCAACTTAACACCATTAAATCTCCTAACTCTCTAACACTATTATTAATTATTTTACTTCATTGTTCAATATTTTTCTCTCCCAGATTGAATTATAAGTTTCCCTTTTTTTTGGTGTAAGTTCATTCTAGCTTGTGGGATGGAGGAAAACGAACAGAACTATTGATCAAACTGAACCATATTTAACAATTCTAGAAATGAACGGAACAGTTTTGTTTGAATATATACATATGTATGGGTCTTGTTAACAAGTGTCCCCAGGTCACTCTTTAAACATGCTAAATAAAGTAATTATTCTTTTAAAATTTAAAAGTTTTCAATTTCCAATGCAGTGATAACACAAACTTTTATAAAAAGTTACTATTTGAATTCTTTAACCAGTGCCCCCGAAGCACTAGTTAACATTTCCCTATATGTATATATAAGAACAGTTTCATACCACCCAGATAGCTTACTTATGATTTGTTTTTTAAGGGAAGCTTACTTATGAAATGAAAGCGTTTATTATTCTTAAGAACAAAAAGCGTTTATTATCAAGTTAAGATGAAGGGAGTGTGATTATGTGGATAGAAAAGACTTACTGAATCCATCTTAGATATCCATGTTATAGATTAATCAAATTCATCATCCACAAAATACAAATTATTCAAACATTATCAGAGATAATTAAAATGCTAGAAATAAAACCACTTTCATTCACTGGCATCATCATTGTATGATGAAGGAGCATTCCAAGCCGGTGATGATATTGGAGAGTGTGTTATAGCAGACACACTTGATGAAGGAGCGTTCCAAGTCAAAGATGATGTTGGAGAGTGTGTTGGAGTTGTCCAACTTGGTGAAGGGGCATTCCCAATAGGTGATTGTGCTCGAGACTGTGTCGGAGCAGTCTAGCTTGGCGAAGGAGCATTCCAAGCAGGTGATTGTGTTGGAGAGAGTGTCGGAGCAGTCCGGCTTGGTGAAGGAGCATCCATGCCGGTGAAGCAGGCGATTGTGCTCGAGACTATGTCGGAGCAGTCCTGCTTGGTGAGGGGGCATTCCAAGCAGGCGATTGTGTTGGAGAGAGTGTCGCAGCAGTTCAGCTTGGTGAAGGAGCATTCCATGTCGGTGAAGCAGGTGATTGTGTTGGAGAGTGTGTCGGAGCAGTCCAGCTTGGTGAAGGAGCATTCCAAGCTGGTGATTTTGCTGGTGAGTGTGTCGGAGCAGTCCGACTTGGTGAAGGAGCATTCCTGATGGCAGCAACACTAGGTGCCGAAGAATTCCACAAGGGAGATGGTGTTGGGGAGTGTACTGGTGCAACTGCTGGAGATAATGATGGACCATGATGTTTGTGGTTGTGTGGATTGAAAACGACGACCTTAAACTTTTCACCATTTTGACAATTCTCAAGGTTTCCACTGATGAAGTAAAAGAGATCTGCTTTGTTAAATTTATAAATTGAATCTCCACCGTCCATCTTGTAGATTGGATTTTTTGTGTTGCATGAATCACAGTCTTGTTTGTTTACCACGAACACTGAATCAAATCATTTGTTATACTTGAAAACTGCATGCCAAAAGACACCATTATGAGACATAAAACAAGAATTATCACCTTTTACTTATAATAATTATTAGAATCAAATATGAATTTTAATTTCAATAAATTCTAAATATTTTGTTTATGGTCATTGTACATACATTTTAGTCTATATATTAAAATTACAAAACTAAATTGCTAAAGAAAGGCTCTCAAAACTGGATAATAGACAAAAATAAGATCCAATATGTATTTATTTTGTATGAAAAGATCCAATATGATTGTAACCATTAAAAATGTATTTAACCTATATTATGTATTTTTTCCGACTATATTTTTATTTTTATCTATTCTAAAAAGAAAAAAATATTTAAAAAAACTTCAAACCATAAAGTATTCAACCGCAAATAGGAACAACGAAGCCAAAATAAATTCACACTAAACCACCTCAAACTCAAACTGATCGAACCATAATCTGTCACAAATTACAGGAAAATAGCAGAAAAAAATCAAGATAACCACTCCAAAAACCATACACCATGCAAGAAGTTTTTATTTTGATATTGAATATTATACATAAATTTCGGTTGTCTGATAAGAAAACAAAATTTTAATAGGAATTATATGATGTATAAGAAGTTTTGATTTTGAGAGATGAAAAAAAGAAAAAGAAATGGATTGAACTTACAAAGAGTGTCGTTGGTTCGAAACCTAGTTCTCCTAGCCCAGATGTTGTATTGGTTTCGTGAGCCTTTAGCTGCCCAACCATAGTTGCCACCGATATTAAACTTGTATGCAAATGATAAAGAATTAAGTGCTGAGAACCAGCATTGATACAATCAAAAGAAAACCAAATTTCATCATTGTTAAATGATTCAGAGAAAGAGTTGTAAGAAGATGATGATTGAAATGAACTTGAAAGGTGTGAAAAGAGTGTGGGGTGGTCGTGGTTATTTATAGCTAGATGACCGCGTTACGATATCAATCATCGACAAAATTATAGGTAATTTTTAATGATCATGACATTAATCTTGTGTTTTGTTGTTGTTATTTATTATCGTTTTAAAAATATACTACTTTTGAATTAGAATTCTACAAACTAATTTTTAGAGAATTATTAGTTTTTTTTTTGGCATAGCTAGTAGTCATTATCAGTAGTTTTTTTTTAAGAATTATTTGTCTTTTTTTATAAAAAATAATTATTAGTAGTTTGATCCTCTCAAAAAAATTATTATTAGCTTGATATAGGTTAGAAAATTCATTACATGCTGTACAAAAAAAGTTACATTTTGTATCAAGTATTAAATAAACAAAGAATATGAGATACATGATGTATCATTGTTTGATGTTGATTTTCTTTGAATTTGAGTTTACTCTATTTATTTTACTCTACTTATTGTTCGTTTTTTAGACGGATAAACACACATAATAGATTAAAACTAGTGAAACCTATTAATGAGATCCATTTATTAAAATAGGTCTCGCCGATCTATATAAATGGACAATAGATGAAACAAACCGGACTCATTTCTTTTTTCCTTTTCTTTCAAAATTGGTAGAAGGTATGATCTAAAGAAAATGGTAGGAGTTCCATGATTTTCTATCAAAGAAAAACTAAAAGAAAAAAAAAACTATCGAAATTGATTGAAAGAAATATATCACATTTAAGGAGGGTATTCAATACATTAATTCTTCCATAATATATCGCAAATCGAATCAAACCATGCGGTTGAGTAAGAAAATAACTCGAATACATCCGAACTAAATACGGTTTTTTGTGGTTTCAGTTTGGATTGGTTCGGTTTGCAGTTTTCTATTAGAATGTCTTGGTTTTGAACACCCCTAATTTTCAATGCCTACACTCACTTTATTTTGATTGATTAAAAAATGAAAATTTTTGTTTGGTCTCTAGATGAAGTGGCAAATATGACTTAAAATTTACACACAACAATGGTATTATGATTTTCAACAAGTGTAAATGTGTTAAATCCTAATTATATCGACCTTGTCATTTGAGCTAATACTTACAGACATTGTTGAAACTTTATTATAAATACTAATGATGAGTGCTAAGAATAAAAACTATTTAATTTTTGCTAAAAAAAATAGAAACTATTTAAAAAAAATTAACACCATGATTATGCCAATCTCATGTCTAAAAGTTTTTTTTTAGTGAATTTTTGTTGTTCGTTGGGTCTAAGATATTTACAATGGGATCATTCCCCTATTTGCTAAATAGACACCCCACTATGGCATTAGATAAATGAGTGTCTAAAGAGATGAGTGATTTTATAGTCATTCTCTCTTTTACTACTATTTATGGGTCTCATATGCATAAGATGAAAATTTTACCTTGTACCCTAACAATTATACCTTCACCCCTACATTTTGCATGAATTGTCCATTTTACCCTCAGAAATAAACTAAAATCTTTTTGGTTTAGTTTCTCACATTTTTGAAAGTTTTACGGAAAGAGATGGAGATTCAGTTTCTGAATACAAAATCAGAAGTTCTTCATCTCCATTAAAATAATGATCCAACTTTACTATCTTACAACACATCAAAATCCATAGATATAAAAATGGGTTTATTGAAGTAGAGGAAGGAAATGATGAAAATTAAGCTGCCATGGATGATGTCGAGACACATGATTTAGGATTATTTTTTTTGTTTTTAATTTAGGGTTTTGACTTTTGATTGATCTATTATTAAATTGAATTCTATGTTATTTTAAAGAAAAGACAATCATAAACATAAATTAAAATCTCAAAATTAAGGGATAAAAGCTATTCGATCCATAGCCATGGGAGGTAGCTTTCATGGGTTAGAAGGAAATCAAGGAACCCAACAACCTTCACCCATCTCTTTAATTTGAACAAACAAAAATCATAAACCAAAGTTTTGATTTTGTGTTACAATGACATAACAGTGGTAGATTTATCATGTGAATAACACGCTGACATCTTTATTTGGATGAGTTTCTCCAATCTAAAGTTTTGATTTTTCCAAAGATCTTAAACTTGGGCCATGATTTTGATCGAGATGAAGAACTTTGCAAACACATCGATGTTTTTCGGAAAAATATTTCTTAAACCGGAAATCTTCTTTGAAGTTTTCTGGAAAAATTTATGTGGGGTGAACTCATGTTAAATCTAATGAATGGGTGAAAAGGGACAAAATTGGCATTTTTAAATATTTGTATGGGTGAAAGTATAAGTGTAGGGTACCAAGTAAAATTTCCACATTAGATAAATAATTTTGTTGGACCCATTTAATTTTATTTTTAAGGTGCAAGGTTGGAGATATTGAGTTCTTTTAAAGTTTTAAGGGTTATGTTAACAAGTGTCTTTAGACCATCCATAACGATGGGTGTTTCACCTATTTAACACCGTATGAAATAAGTATCCCCTTTGTGGAGTATAATATATGAGTGGCTATGGAGAATTGTGGTTATGGAAGCACCTCTCTCTCTTCATTTTTCGTGGGTCTCATTTAATAAATCTTAAAAAAAATAAAAAAATTGTTGGAATGTAAAGAATTATATTTAATAATATTTATGGACCCCCATTTATGGGAATGTGACTCATTTAAGCCTCCAATTTGAGGTGCTATGTTGTGGATGGTCTTTATAAATTTCATGTTAAAATAGTTTCTTTTTAAAGTTTTAATGTGTTGAATACACAACTTTCAAAAAAAGTTTATTCTTTGGATTTCCCAAGTTTTAACTATAAAATGACGTAAGATCTATTTAAGCACTCAAAACGGATGCTCCATTGTGAATGGTCTAATTCAATTAAAAAATATTTTTTAATATATGAATTTATTAAATTCGTTAAATTATTTAAATAATACTAATGACAAGTGTTGGAAATTGAAACCTTTTAAATTGTATGGCAATTTCATTTCCAAAAATATTTTTTAGCCAATCATTATTGTCAATTTGGTATAATTTTAAAAAATTATTTTCTAATATATTAATTCATTAAATTATATAAATAAATATTAAATTAAATAAATTCAATATTTTTGTACCAAAAAATAATAATAAATGCAATATAAAGTATCATTACTTTACCTTTTTTTTTTTAAGGATGCTACGTTTTTTTTTAAGGAAGTAGCTTATAACATTTCATCTTTAATAATAATAGTGTCAACACAACTTAGGATAACATAATAAATAGTGGGGCTAGATAAGAAAATGACTATGAGAATCTTTTATTCCCATGGGAACAAGAGGTAACCATCCTTAACTTCCCACTCTCACAGTATTATAACTCTTTTTTTAATTATAAATTAAATATATATAAAAATATTCCTGAGAAATTAAATTAACTACCAAACACTTTGATAGAATTAAGATTATTAGGAATAATGTTCCAGCGAATGTTATTCCCAGAATTGAAAATGTAATCCTTGAAACAAACACACCTGAAATTGTAAAAGAAGTGGACAACAAAGTCTGACGCGCATCAATAATGTTGCCAAATTCTGTAATGTCGGTTTTGCGTGAATGGAAAACATGAACTGTGATCTTAGAATCAATCTCAAAATAAATATTATCAAACAATGTACCATTCATTCATCGGAGAGCATGAAACATACCCAAAGATTCTCCCAAAGTCCCACTAATACACGATAAACATAATCGAATTATGACACCTTTGCCAAAATGAAAGTCCCGGTATCGTCACGCAAGCATATACCAGTCCATGTCCGATGAAAATGATCTGGGAAAGTTGCGTCAACGTTGCACTTATAACTCCCTTGACTTGGTGGCTGCCACTGCTGTACAACAAGGACCGAATGTTGAGCTACTGTTGCGACATAGCCTGCTGAACCGAAGTAGAATTCACCTGAACTTCTCCTAGCTGCAGCAGCGTTCGCGGTTGCGGAGCATTAGCTTCCTGCCAATCATCAATTAAACCACAAGCTCTATCAACAACTGTAGCACCAAGCTCATTTACGTCTTCCCAAACTCTGAGGTTTTGATGTTTTCACAGACTCCAAAACTACACTTTTATTGAATCTATGTTATTAAGGAATAATATGAAAGTTGTCCCTACAAATATGAAGCGTTTTGATTTTTAGTTTCCGTAAAAAAAATGTTTTAGTTTTAGTTCTTGCAATATATTGTTTTGATTCTTTATTTTTGTTTTACATCTATTCGTATTGAAAACAATAAGGATAAAAAAAAATACATCGACTAAAATCAAAAAGCTTAGTCTTTGTGAGCTTAATTCACTTGATAAGAGATAATACATAATATATGTAGAGGTTGAGATTTGAACCTCGAATATCTCACTTATTCACATTTAAGATAAATTTCTCTAACCACTAGGTTACTTGGCAAAAAAGGAAAAAAGATTATATTTACGATCAACATTTGCATGTTTAAACCTACTATTAACTGGGCTAAATTTAATTCAAGAATAATTTTATATTAAATGTAGTAAATATTAGGCTTAATTAATGATTTGGTCCCTTAAGTTATTTGTTGGTTACATTTTGGTCTCATAAGTTATTAACGTTACAATTTGGTCCCTTAAGTTAGTATTTGTTAGCCAAATAAATCCTCATCATCAGTCTTTTTCTAAAACGTTAAATAGGCACATGTGAATGGTGACGTGACAACTTGCAATGTATATCCACGTTAGACATTGGATAAACGGTTTTGACGGTGGGTATTGATTTGGTTGATGGAAGATGACTTAAAAAGACCAAATTGTAACATTAATAACTTATGAGACTAAAATGTAACCAACAAATAACTTAAGCGACCACGTCACTAATTAAGCCTAAATATTACTAAATGTAATGTTTTAATGCATGACAAAGTAAATAAGCAAATACATTGATTGAGAGACATAGATGAAAACGTGTAATGGGATCAATTAACTGCAAAAATAACTTTGTAGAGAGTTACTTCACTTAAGTAAGACAATAAGTCCTAATTGATTTTATTTTTTATTTTATTTTTGAACGGAAGTCCTTATTGATTTAAAAAAAGATTGATCCGTAAATCATAAATTTTACGGACACTATGCTAAATTTTATAGACACTGTGCTTTTCAATTATACTACTATGATTTATGATTTATCCGCAATGGACATATTTTGTCAATTGCAACAATTTTTTGACAAACAGTTGCAATATTCTTAATAAAAAATTATTAAGCAAACACATTTTCTCTAGAAAAAACACATTAATTGCGAAACATGATATAGTTAAAAGATCATATTTAAAAAAAAAAATCTTTGTTAATTGTTTAGAAGATACTTTTTTATTTTTTGGATACTCTGTTTTGTCATATTTTTTGCTTTATTTTGTCATATTTTTTCAATGTGTGAGAAACAGTCAAATATAATGATTATTTGAAAGAATACCATGTTTTTGGTAAATAAGTATGTTTGGAATAGCTTTATTTTATTTTTTGTCTTGTTTAAAAAAACATGAAAGGTTAAAAATGTAAAATAAAATAACTTTGTTTTTATAAAACAAAATCGACTTTTGAGCTCTGTGATTTGAATAAACAAATTGAATTTAACGAATTAAACTGAGTTGTTTGTGAATTTGAAGTAGTCTTGACTCTTAAGTTTGACTCGGCTGATTTCTTGTTCCATTCAAGTAATTGGTAAAGGTGAAATAAAAACAGATATAGAAGATAAGTGTGTGATGGCTTACACCACCGCATTTCTTATATTGAAGTTGTCTTTTGCCTCCACATATGTATAATTAGGATTTTAAAAGACTTTTCAAGGTTTAAAACTTTTGATTTCGAAGTGGCGTGGAGGTTAGGATTGAGGCTCTTCTCCATCTTCCTCCTTCTTCAATTTTCCACATTGTAAGTGATTCAACTTATTTCATAGATTCTTATTCTACATGTCTTACTAGATTTCTTATCCTCTAAAAAAACTAGATTTCTTATTTATGGGATTAGGAAAAACTTTTGATGCATTGATGGCGATGGAAGGTTTTTTCTCTCTAGTTCTCATTTTCCATTTATTTGTTTACTTTTGATTTAATTCCTAGATCGAGATATGAATCTTAATATAGGAATTATGAGTTTTGGCTTGTTTAAGAAAAAATTTGGAACTATGAAAAATATAATTTGAGATCAAAAACAGACACATGTCCAACAAATTAAAGGCATTTGCCCTCAATAAATCTTGTATTTTGTTCGGTTAATTATTGTTTTGAATTGGCTAGAAAGTCAATCCCATGAAGACACGTGGACCCAAAATCTTCGGAACAAGACATTGTAACCTGAGTGAACACGCTAATCCCCGCGCACACCACCGCACTGAAGCACGCCCCACGCTTCCTACACCGTACATGTGGACTCCAACGGCTCCCTGATGAGGCGCCGCATTTTACGGTTTCCGTTAGCGCCTCCTTCTCCTATATAATGGTGATTTTGTGCCACCTTCAAGGTACGATTCATTTCCCACACACTTTTACACACTTAACCTCATTTTCTACACTGACTTGAGCGTTGGAGTACTAATGTGTCTGCAGACACTCTTTGTTCCACCGTGGAGACCACACCGTCACCGTGCCGGAGCACCGCACCGTCAAGGTTTCCTTCATCCGTCGTTATCGGACATATCAGTTATTGAATTTATTTATTTAAATTTCCTCCTAAAAATAATGTGTTACGCTTGAAGGTGTAAGATATATACATGAGAAAGGGAGTTTGAATTATCCTTGAACCTTAGACTTCTTCAGTCATGGTTGGAGTGGTGTCGCTATTTTTCAAACCTATTGTGAGAATATGTGGTAACCTATTAAGGAATGGTTATATGATCAACTTCTTCAGTCATGGTTGGAGTGGTGTCGCTATTTTTCAGATTTGAAATATCACTCTAGCTTTGCATCATTCTCTATGAGATACTTTCAAGGATTTCTTGATTAAATCTCTATGGCATATCCCTGAAAAAAGTGCAACAAACTTATCCTAATCTTACGCAAGATCTTCATCGTATGTAGCATCCTATAGTGATAAAGATGATCAAATAATTTGGAATCATTCAACAACAGGAGACTCCTCAAAGATGCATATTCTTTCCACAAGACTATTGGCCAAAATTTAAGTTGGGCAAAAATTACCTGGAACAAAGATTTTCCTCCTCCAAAATCTCTTTTGATTTGGAGATTGATGTATAATAGACCGTCTAAAAATGAAAACCTTATGATCAGAGGTTGTAGCCTATACCCTCAATGTGTATCTTAGGTAACAAGCAACAAGAAACATTGCAGTATTAATAAGGGCCAAGGGAATATTTTTCTAGAAACAAGCTTGGTCTTCCCTTTTTTAGGTTTTGATACGAGATACGATACGGCACCGATATGCCGATACGGAAAAATTTCAAAAATTAAGATACGATACGGCTGTGATATGTTAATAAAAAAAATATATAATTAAATGTACAATATAATTATAACCATTTTTTTAATATGCAAATATATTTACAAACAAAAGAAACCAGTCATAGGCTTGTAGCACATCAACATAAATATAAATAATATTGATGATTAAGAGAGTGGTGATTAGTCAATTACATACACAATATATCCCAAAAAGAGCACCATCAGTGCTATACTATATCAGTTAGTGCTATACTTTATCGATTCAAAAAAGAAGCGTTATATCCAAAAAAGAACACATCAGTATTCAAGAGTTAAGTTATTTTAGTTAACATTAATTCGGAAATATTGGGGCAAGTATCGGTGCATGATAATTATCGGATACTCTCCTGATACGTATCGGGAAGTATCGGATAATTATTTTTTAAAAAAATAAAATTTAATCTTCGGATACTCTCATGATACGTATCGAAAAGTATCGGGTAGGTATCAATGCAAGATACGCGGAGATACGATACGTCATCTATTTTGAAGTATTGGGGCTTCAAAGATTACAACCCATTTCCATCTCATCATGTTCTTAAAAAAAGCCATAAATTAAACAACAAATTGAACTTTTTTTTTTTGGTACAAAAAAGTGAACAATTTTTAACTTCAATTTGGTGCATTTAATTGAGAAAGCCAGAAAATGAAAAATTTTAACCGTAAGGACTACAACAACAAAAAATGAAAATTAACAAGTTTAAGCATCCTTCCATTAAGAAAGCCAGAAAATTTCCTAGATCTTAAGCAATTCAACACCTAAAAAAAACCCCAAAAAGTCAAATTAATCAAATTGAATAAAAAAAACATCAAAAACACAAGATTTAACTAGATGGATCGGTGGAAGATGTGGAGAAATATTCGGTGGCTTCATGATGACCTCATCTTCATCTTCAAGTTCATCTACTTCATCTTATTGGATTTCTTCTAATTATGTTGATGATGCTGTCAATGGAGGAGGAAAACAAGGTTCTGTAACAGTTTCTAAAAACCATAGTGGAAAGAGTTGGGGTTGGGCTTTTAGTAGTCCTATGAAAGCTTTTAGCATTAAAGGATCTTCTAAAGAGAATCATCAGAATAATAGAAGAGATATTATTAGAAATGTTATTCAATTGAGATGCTATTCTCATGGTGGTGTTGAACAACTTGCAAATGTTGGGGTTTTGTGATACAAATGCTGCTATAGGCCACACTAAGAGGATGACTCGTAGGCCCACCTATTTGAATGATTATGTGTCCAAGTAACTAAGAAGCACCTTTGCAGCATATTCCAATTGTTATTTTATCTTAACAGTAATTAGATTATGCATTGTTGTCAATTAAGGCCATGTGCCAAAGTTATGTGCTGGCAAGATACTATATCTTTCCAATGAGTGATGATGTAGTACTATAAAGGTACAAGAGTTAATGAATGAAATCATGAGATATTTCAGTAATTCTTTTTTTCTTAGCTTCTAGTATTACAGTGGTAGTTATTCTCTTATCATTTTGACTGGACGTGCCGTGAAAACTATGTGAAACCCATTGAAAAATTGATTTTTTGAGTTTGCTGGTGTGGTGGTGCGCAAGAATGAAGATGAGTTTGTGGAGGGTAGATGCTAGATTTGATACTGACGGACTATGATAAAAATATGTTCCTTAGTTGATTTAATGGTCAAAACAAACTTGTGCATGTGAAAAAGTAACCTGTGAATGGTCCACAAATTTGTAAATGCCACCAATGTATACACCATAAAAAATGGTGGCATTTAGGATACACAAATGAAACTTTTTGTGTACCATACCTCAAATGTAATATAAGCCATTGATCTACAATTTTAAATTTCAATGGTAATGATTTAGAAGGCAATTGTTTTGAGAAGTATGAGATTCCCTATAAACATGCGGGACCCCACCAGCCTACTCCACATCACCCCTCTCCCCTCCCCTCCTTCTCTTCTGATATATTTCTTCCATAACTTCTACTTCCTACACCTTATGAAGATGGTTGGACTTCTATCCAATGGGTTGCCTCCCGTAAAAACCAATGACAACAATGGCCATCTCTTGTATTATTTGTTAATCCAAGTGTTTGGTTGAAATATTATATTTAGAGAAATAAAAAATCCAAAAGTAAAGTAGAAAGTCTCGAGCTTTTTCATTGGGTTCATAAGAGTAAAACTAAATTGCCAAAAAATTGAAGAGGATCAGTTACAAATACTTTTTCCATAAGACAAGATTTTTATTTCATAATGGGCCTTGAGTCGAATGATTTACCAACAAAATTGGAAAAAAAAAAGTGTGTTATGATAACCTAAAAACGTATTTAATTCATAATTTTTTTTATGTTAGTTATCAAGAATTTAAAGCTTGATAGGTATATCAGACAAAAAAAAAGCTTGAAAAGTATCCTCTAGTGATAACCGGAACCATGAACGGTCCTCAAAGAAAAAAGCACCGAAATGGTAGATCCACAGAGGCTATTGTCTGTTTTTTGTCAGGCAAAGCAATCTCCTACTTCTCATTACAAGTCATTCTTATGAGATTATTACCATTAGATTTTTAAATTATAGATCAATGGCTAAAATTGTATTTGGATATGGTACACAAAAAGTTTCATTTGTGTATGTTAAATGCCACCGTTGTGAATGGAACAACTTAGCTCCTTTCGTAACCAAAAAAAAAAACAATTTAGCTTCCTTATGTTATTTTATAACAGAAAGTCTCATCTGTTATCGACATACACGGTGTGTTTTTTAATTGTTGTATCTTGTATTCAATACTGGTTCGTACCCTTATCTCGGACACGGTTCGTACACCATCCTGAACTGTAAATAAAAAAAATCAAATCACATTTATTAAAAAAACTAAAACATAAGAATTTGTAGTATGGTTTTTTTTTTGTTTTCTTTGAAATAAGTTTCATGGAAAAATGCAAAAGAGATAAAATTGAATGTAATTCGCATTTAATTTTATGATAATATGCACACACAAAAAATTAGAAAATATGATTTTTTTAAATAAAAAAAGATTAAATAAGATAAAAGTTTGTCTTTTTTACTTACATTTTGAGACAGAAAATGAATTTTTTTTCCCTTATATTTTGGGATGGAGGAGCGAATACTTCTTTTGTTCCTTTTTATAAAAGATATTTGAGTCAACAAAAATTGATGTATTTAGTTAAAAAAATTAACCAAATACATTAATTTTTATCGACCTAAATCTTTTTTAAAAATAAGACAGAAGTACTATATTAACCTCAAGATGTCTATGGCCAGGAGAATTCAAAGGAGTTATTCAATGAGAAATTTGGCTTTTAGTTTTGTATCGGTTGGTTCCACAAGATATGTTTGTGGCCCTTATTGGAATGTTGAGTATCCAGCTGTAAAATTTAAAGCATATGCTACAGAACCTGGGATTTTTCGCTTTCTTTTGCCTGTTAATTGCTCACTGTCTACTCCAATACAGTAGGCAATGTGAATGCCCTTGATGTGTACTGCAGAAATTTGGGGGGCCTGGGGATGTTACTTCAATTCTAGGTTATATTTTAGGAGACAATGTCTTACATTTTGTATTCCAGTTACATGAAGCTGTATTTAGTAAATTTGGTACTGTCATGATCATAAGGTCATAATATAAGCAATACTTTTTTTATTGTAGTATTATTTGAATATCTAAAATTTGACATCATGTATAAAAATATTTATAATTGTTTTGAAGGAATAATAACATTTATAATAATTAATGTGATTTGGAGAATGAGAAATCTAATTAAAAAACGATGTTATATCTGCACCGTATATATATTGTGTTAGGGAACAAAATATTTCAAAATATAATTTCTCTTTCTTAGGTTTTTGGTCAAATCATTTCTCTTTGGTTGAACACTCACTGAAATCATCCCGGGGATAAAATGACAACTCAATAATCATGGTAACTCAATTTTCTTATCTTATGAGTTTTTCGCGCGCCTTGGTTAGATTATAAAATCTGAAATATTTTAACGTGTTTTGGAGGATTTTATAGAGTGTTTATGTCGTTCGAATTCTATAATCCGAATTTAATAGGATGGAAAAGAAGGTGCCAATAATCATTTGTATGTTAGGGCTTAAAAGTCTTATTCTCTTCAGAAATGTGGATGTCAACATGAAGCCCAAGGCAGTTGCTCTTCTCACCAACAAAATTGCTATCCCGCACCTGAAAATGACCACAATACCCTCAATGCCAGTTATCCCAAAGAAATATATTAAACACCAAGGGTGTGTTTGGTTGTGAGAAGAAAGTGAGAAGAGAGAAATAAGTAAGAGAGAGTATGAGAAGAAAAAAATAGATGAGAAATAGAGTAGATTTGATAGGTTGTTTGGTATAAAAGAAATAGAAAAGAGAGAAGCATGTTGAGTTTTTAAAAAGACAAAAATATCCTTACATATAAAATTGATTGATTTTTTCTTTTTAGTTACTAATTTACATAATTAATTTAATTATTATTTTAGTAAGTGATTAATTAAAACATATTAGTACCACTTTTTTTTTACAAACATACTAGTACCACTTGATGATAGTACTTACAGTATATGTATTTGCTTTCGTTTGAAAAGTAATAAAAGGGGAGGACAATTTTGGAATTAACCGTGTTATTCCACTTTCTTCGTAGAAGTGAGGAGAAATAAAAAGTAGGTGGGCCTCATGAAAAATAATCTCTCTTTCCTATCTCTCGGATGCTCAAAACACGTGAAAAACCATCTCTCTTCCCACTTTCTCTCTTGGCAATCTCTCTCGCGTATCTCTTGCGTTCCAAACAGAGCACAAATGACAGTTTCTGAAAGAGCATCAATTGCGGTTTTACGTATTTTGGTCAAAAAATCAAAACAAATTAAGACTTAGTCGGAATACTATAAAACTATTGAGATCCTCTATATGTAATTTTATAGAGGTGTCTATATATATATAAAACAACTCAAAACTTGATTTCTAGGTCGATATTAAAAATTCATATTTAATCCGTCCTTAGTCGGAAAATTCAATTTTTTTATGGGAGATGGTTTTTTTTCCTAAACATGCGTGTAAAAAATCACAAATAAATTCAACCTCTAGAAAATTGTGATTTTGCACCATTCGATCGAGAAAAAAAAATCAAAACTTATTCGGAATGCTACGAAACTTTACAGATACTTGATACCTCAATAAAAATACATATAGAGGATCTGCAAAGTTCTGTCGTATTCCAAATAAGCCTAAATTTATTTTAATTTTTCAACCGAAGCGCAAAAAATCACAATTGATGCTCTACAAGGAACTGCACTTAAGTGCAATTGAGCCATCTGCAGCTGGCTCAGCGCTAGTTAACTATAGCTGGAAAGAGGCATCGATAGTTAACTATCGTTAGAGACAAAAATATATTTTTCATGTGTTTTTAAGAAAAGAGAAATGATATTTGTACAATCACTTTGTGACAACTATCTCTCTCATACTCACATTATACTCTTATTCTCTCTCTTCCTTTTTCTCTTTCCATTGTTTTTAACCAATAAAAAGAGAGAAAAAAAAGAAATTGTCAAATAAATTGTATCAAATAATTGTTCAAATATCACTATCGAAAAGAAAAATTGAATGTGAGAAAAGCAATTTTAAAAAATATAATAAAATATGGGCTTCTGCTCATGGATCTATTGATAAAGCTAAATATTAAATACCGAAGAATGTTACCCACACCCCTACAAATTTCAACGTCACCATTATATATCAAAAGGATCAAAAATAATTTCCCTCATTTTTCTCATTTCAAATCTTCCCTCTACTACACTCCCTAACACTCTGACGATGAATACATAAACAAGTTGTATACAATGCACGTTTTTTTAAAATATCTATCGCACGCAAACAAGTTTATCAACATTATGTAAGTTGTTTACCGTATATATCTTGACATAAAGAGGGTATTTTAGTCCAATAAAAGTATGTGGGTTGTTAGTAGAAATGTGTGTAGAGATGGAAACAAGTCAATTCAAACCAGCTTAAAATACGATTTAAATTCGATACAAACTTTTTTTTTTTTAAACTTGAACTTCATTCGATTTTTTGGTAGTGGCCGGAGTTTGAACCTCAGATCTTGCATATTTTATGCATTGTCCCAATCAACTGAGTTAAGATCATAAAAACTTCATTCGATTTAAGTTTACTAACAACTCACTTAAACTTTAAATCACATTACTCAAAGTCGACAAACTTATATCTTCGACATTTTAAATTAACAATGTAACATTTAACACTCACAAAAATTATTATAATCAACTTTACATATAATCCTAGCAATAAAAAAATAACTTCACATAATTCTAAACAAAATCCTCTCCAAAAAAATTAATCCTCAACAAAATATAAATAACACAGAAAATCAAAACACAAATATCTAGCTACCAAAAACATGTTCAAAACCAAGGAAAAATATTTATATAATAAGTCAATTTAATTGTAATTGAGTGAACTCATGAACCAAACATACTGAACTACGGTTCAAATTCAACTTATTTAATTATCGAACTTATAGTTTTAGTCAAGTACAATTTGTTTGATTCATGAGCAAAGTTTAATAAATTAATTGTCGAGTTGAGTGTTAACTATATTTTAACTGACTCGGTAATTCATTTGTTATTACTTGTCATTTTAAACTATATTTGAGTAAAATTAATTTGATAAGATTATTTCTTTGAGAATCATTTTTTGTCTATGCATAATCAAACAAGACCTAAAAGTATATATAATCATCTAAAAGTATGTATAATCATCTCAATCTAATACTTTCTCATTTTAGACTTATCATTTCAAATGCATATTTAGTTTAAGAGGTGTGTTATTTAGATGCAAAATTTGGATACCATAGTCATTAGTCAACATCCTATAAAATATAACTCAGATATATATATATATATATAATATATAATATGATATTGCAACCAAGGGAGAGAAAAAAAATATTAAAATATTAAAAAAAATTCCTTTAAAAGAAAATACTCCAGTTTTTTTTGTTGAGAGAATTAATACTCCAATTCTAATTGTATGATCTAAAGTTAGACCTAACAAAAATGTGTGTATAATTTAAAATAAATACATTAAATTTTGTTGACTCAAATTTCTTTTATATTTATGTCATGAGGAGTATAGGATAAGGTATTATGTTAGATTTTGTGTCCAATAAACATTACCATTAATTTACAAGGTTTTTTAAAAAAAAATTGTGGTGGCCCGGGTTTGAACATCGGACCTTCCATATATTATGCATTGTTCATACCAACTGAGTTAAGCTCACGAGGTTTTTTTTAATAATTTATATACTACATTGTTTTGTCCGTACCATTAGTAACAGTTTATTTCAATCAGGTGTAATCGCACAATGTTCACATTCTGACATGGGTTCCATCGGCTCTATCAAGACTTTTTTTTTATTTTTTTAAACTATTTTTAGTCATTTGATAAATTGTTATTAAGTCAAGAGTTGGTTTGAAATTTAGATTAAGTACATGGCCAATATTTCATACCATACAATTTTAAATTATGAATGCAGTGAGCGTGCAATATCTTTTTGTTTAAAATACTGTGTTTAAGGTTTCAATACCATGCTGAAATTTTTTAAAATATTAGGAAGAATACCTATCATGGTACTTGAAAATATTAGAATAAGATTAAGATTGTTGTTACCTCTAGCAGCAGCAGGCAATTTGGTTTAAATTAGATCAAAACAAAGTCAACAGTATGAGAACATGGTTACAATGAAGGACAAATGAGTGATTAAACCAATCAAGGACTTCAAAAATAAGAATTATTCATTTATATAATTTTTTTAATAAGTGTAAAATGATCAAATAACTCAATTATTTTACAAAGGATGAAATAATACTCCTTAGTTAGAAGACACCTTTAATAAAGGGAGTATTATTTAACAATTATTTCAAACTAATTGAGTTATTCAACCATTCAATCGTCCGACTATGAATTAAATTTAGGATTCTGCTTTTCAATTTGAAAACAATCTGCAGTTGTTGTACCATTTAGATCCAATGACTTTGGCATGCCATGCATTAACGGGTGGGAGAGGATCCAATGCTTATAAATACATAAAAATCAAAACCATATCAAGTACAATTGTTTTGACTGAAAAATATTTATCTACATAAATAGATATATTTAGAGTAAGAGTAACTGGTTTTGTGGGTTTCTTTTAGAAAATGCAAAAGTAGGACACATGCACGATGGAAGCTAAATGTGGTTATTTGTACACCAGTTGTGTTGTGTAATGAGTTTATTTAGCAAACATCAATGCTTAATTTAACACTGATTAAATGCCTACATCGATGGATATGAAACTGTACACACTTTCCAGTTTCTTGACATCATTTTCTTTAGACTAGGTCCCAGCTACTGAGCTATACCTACTAACTATTGGGGGGTAAACAAAAGAAGGGTCATTTTTTATATGGAGACATCTTGTTTGTTTGTGAATCATGAAGAAAAATTAAACTTTTTGTCATGCTTGAATAATGCTGTTTATCTTGTGAAATATTAATTGTTAACCAGTACAATATTTAATGTAATGATATAAAATTATTAATAATTAATTCGTGAAATTTATTTAAAAATGAATCTTATTTAAAAAATTTGTGTAAGATTTTGAGTTGAAGAAGTATTATAAATTATTAAAAAATTATATATAATGATATGTACTATTTACATACTAAAAAATATGTGTCTGTGTTGTAAGTAAGCAATGTCCTAATTGTTCATATCACTATAGTATAAACTCAAATCTATATTATTTATAACCCACAATCATACACAACTTTACTTCACATCAATAAATATTTTAAGGGGAATTCGTCCCCCTCTTGTACTTATCTTTTTTTTTTGAGAGAATTGTACTTATCTTATCTAGTATTTATTTTTGCATGATGATTTGGTTACCATAATGGTTAGCTTTAATGATAGAACTTTTAAGTGCTTAAAGTGTAAAGTGGTTTTGACATCAGAGGTATTAGTTGGGGGGAGGTTTATTTTACTCCTCTCATGATCACAAGTTAGCATTAATTATAGAAATAAATAATGGTGTTTTTTACAGTAAAAAAACTGTGTTGATTTTAAAATTTCAAACCACATAATTTCCTTTCAACTAGTCTTTGAAAAGATATAGAGCTCTTTTGCTATATATTAAAATAAAAATAATTTGAAGATTATTTTTTTAGAGACATTTGAGGAAAAACATAAATTATGATTGAAAAACTATTTATATTAAAATGGTTTTTATTAATATACTTGAAAAGGCATGGACATCACATCATATACAAACTAAGTTTTTCTATTTTTTCTACCAAAATTATTGTATAATAAGTTAATCAAAATAATTATTTCATCTTTAACATAAAATCATTTTTGAAATTATCTTTCAAATATAATTAAAACATCAAAATTGTTTTAAAAAAAATCTTTATCGAGCCTACAATAAGAGATTTTTCATTTAATTATAATCGCTCATTAGAAAACTGATTTATAAAGTGAGATATGTTATTATCCGTAAGAACTAAATCAACTTTCAAGGTTAACATTGATAGATTAATCACATATTTATGGGTTTGAACTCAAGACTTCTCAGTTATGTATATAAGTTTGACGAGTTTTAGATCATCATTGTCATTTCTTCTGCAAACAAAAAAATAAAAAGGAAGAGATATAACTCTCCATAAATTTTTTTTTAGTTTTTAAATATGTGATTTGGACTTTTCTCAATAAGAAACTTTGCCAAAGTCAGATTGATATTGAATAATTGGCTAAACAAATCTCACATTATATACACACACACTACTTGAAATAAAAGAAACAATTACATTGTATGCATATCATTATCGTTGGCTATTAGAGCATATATTAATTCAAAGGTGAAAAAGACATTGGTAGCTAGAAAAATGAAGAAGAGGCATGAGGTTAGGTATATGTGATGATGTCCACCTCATGACAAATTAGAAGCTGAGCCAATTATAGATTAGGTAATAGGATTTAAAAATTAATTAAACTGAGTGTACTGAATAGTCCAAAATCCAAACTTTGCAGATCTCAGTAGCACTGCGAGTAGCCGAAAAGGTAACCATGCATAGTTTTATGTGCAGAGTGCAATTCTGATATGTGTATGTCAATGTGACATGACTTCTACTTTGGCATATTCCAATAGCAGAAAATTGATTCTACTAAAATTCATGAGCCACGAGAAAATGGAAAAAAGACAATAACCCTATATTAAGAAAGTGCTATTAATTAATATAATAATACTTCATTATGGCAAACATGTCACCACCAGTGCAGTGCTAACAGATAACCACAATGGAAGCAGCATTACCATCATGTCGACATGTAAAATCATAGAGTGAAAATTTTAAAGATCCTTCAAATTTTTACTTTGGAAAAATACTACCATTTATTGCATTAACATCATCACATCACATCACATCACTAGTTAATTTCTAGCAAGGATTTGTTCAGTTAGAGCAGGAAGACTTGAAAGGCAAGCATAATTAGAAGCTCAAGATCCAAGTGAGGTGCAGGCTAATATCATTACCTTTTTCTGGTTATCTCTGATTCTTTTTTATGTACTACCCCAAAGTAGTCACTCATGCAAGCTGTAAATACAGCAAGATAATGAACGTTTTTGTACCTTTTTCTTCTTCTTTCTTTTATATGAATATTGTTGGTAGTTCATATGATCGTAACGAATTAGGCATGAGCATCAATCGGTTATGGATGGGTTTGGACTTCAAAACGCCAATTTAGACTAAACCGGATAAATTACTAACTTAAAAATTCAACATAAAATCAATTAGCATTAAACAATCGGTATATGGTTTGTGAGAGAGACTTCGAGTTTGTACTCTCGTGAGACCGAAGGCGAAAGAGTTTATATTTATGTTTTTTACCACCCTTGAATCAGTCGCATTCTGTTAAATGTGAATTCATTTTTTGAACCAAAATTGTTTGGTTGAGTTCATTCCTAATTTCTTTCAACTTGCACGGTCCATCATAACCCGATCATAATGATCAAAATCTAAAACGGACCGTGGAGATTCAGTTGGTTTGACTCAGTACACTTAAGCCTAATAACTTCAGCGTTTCTTAATTAACACAAACTCAATATTTAAGGTTTAATTAATTGATTTTTAGTTATTTTATCTTTATTCATAAATATAACATTTTATTTAGAATTTTGGGTAGGACCTTCGCTTGTTATCTTTCACTCAAAATTTAGCATTTAGATTGGCTGTAGGCCATATTTAGATTTTTTACTACTCTAATTATTTTTTTACTTAAGTATCTTTAAATATTTACATTTTTCAATTAGCAATAAATATCACTCTCAAGTCTCTAGTAAGTAAATTATTTGACTATTTCACTCATATTAAGAAAAACATACTAAAGAATGGAAGGAAAAAAAACATAGTTGCAATTTGATGGTTGTTTTAATTAGTTTTTTAGTAAAAAATAACATTTTTAACACAAAAATATATTTTTATTTCTTTTTATGGTTCGTGAATCAGCTCGATTAGTGCGAACCAACAAAGAAAATCCTCACACCAACCATGTCATAACTTGTTATCTTTTACTAACTATCAATCTACATCCATTTAATATGCAAATTTATGCGGAGTAAATCAAATGGTGTGGGTCGCATACCACCTTTATCTAAAATACAAGCAACAAAATGTCAAACCCTTTTTTATTGTTAATCCTTCGGTCTTTAGGAAAAATACCCTCTCGTGATTCAAAGTTTGACCGTGTTGTATTGTTCATCGGTTACTCTTGGTTTTATGCTTATAACCTTGGTATCACTAATGTTTTAGGGCTGAATTGGGTAGTATCATGATCACTATTGAATTAGCTTACAAGAAAGGATAATATTACCTTTGGGTTGAGTCTGATTCCCAACTAGTTAATCTTGCTTTAAAAACTCATAGTATTGTTCTTTGTCCACTCAAAAATAGATGATTGAAATATTTGCTTGTGATGAAGAAGATAAATTTCAATATATCTCATATATAGAGAGAAGAAAATCAATGTATCCATAGTTTTGTTATGCAGGATAAAATTGGATAGATAAACTTCAAGAATGTTGATTTTGTCAATCTAGTCAATTTGATTCACTACACTCTTTTTCCCTTTATTTTCGTTTCATCCCAATGGATTTTTGGGTTAATTTTTTCAATCTTTTTGTTTTCATGGATTTTGGCCTAGTCCCTGCAAGTTTGTTAATCTATTTATTTTTAATAAATTTTCTAGGGTCTTGTAGATGATAGGTGGTTGGATTGGGGTGTTAATATATTTGAGATATCAATTCTTTTATGTGATGCTTTTGCAATCTAGATTGGTCAAAGATGATATTAATATCATTTTTTTACGCAGTAATGTTAATATTATAAGAGAGGGAGTTATGATGTTGGTTTGGTGTCTAGGTTGAGACACTTAAAAGGAGTGGAGTGAAAACACTGGTTTTGAGTTTGATTTCCATCTCCACCAAAAGCTTCTTTTTTTTTTTTAAGAAATTAAACTAATCTACTCAAATTAACACCAAAGAAAATCGAACATAAGATTTTAAAGGGCATACTCCAAAGTCTCAAATCAACTTAAATGGGTTATTTTTAACAAATGAGCGATGTTATTTGTACAACTAAAATTGAACAACTAATGCAACACTTTTTAATAGTGTGAGGAGCACGCAAATCAAAATCACTAAAAAAATATTAAAAAATAGCAAAGAAGTTATTGGTTGTACAAAAATGATGTTCATATATCATTTCTCTTAATAAATACTAATAAATTAACAATTAACATATTAACATTGGTTATTTCAAAAAATTTATCATGAGAGAGATAGATAGACAAATTATTTACGTTTTTCAACGATAATTTAAATAGAAACATTTTCGTAAGGAAACCATTAACTTGCATGAATTATTTTTGAAGGGACTTATACTTATAGACAAATAAAACATGAAAAAAAAATATCTTATAAATAAAGACGAAGGGAGTATTATTTTTCAACTGTAACATCTAACTAATAATATTATTTCACTTTCAATTTACTATATTCCATATTTAAGCTAACCAAAAATACACAAAACTTGATCAATGTAATTTAGTAAAAATATTTTTTCCTCTTTTATTTATACAATTTTCTTTATTTCTAACGAATTACTCGTGGTGAGACAAATGGAGTAGACAATGTGGTTGAATCTTGAAAGGGATATGGGTGTTCTTGTGTTGAATTGATTTTTCTTTTTAAACTCGTTATTAATCTAACCAAATTTCATCTATTTGATTTCTCTGGCTGCAACATTGTTGAACCGCTATTGGTAATCATAATTGAGTTGGTTCAAGTCGTCGTTGAGTTGATTTATTCTATCTAAATTCACGAACACCCATATAAGTTATAAAGTGCACCAATGAAGTATAAGTTTTGCGCTTAATTAACACATTCTTTGTAAAAGTGGTCATCATAACAATATCATCACTGTCCGTTGAATTAAGTTTAACGAACGGATACATATTCCTTCAGGGGCGGATCTAGCTATATTTGAGGGTGTGGTACTAATTACACCAATAATGTTACTTGTATTGCTATTTGCACACCCTGAAATTTTGGTTTTGCACCTTATTTGACCAACACTGAATCAGACTCACGCCTCTAATAATAAAACACACATAAATTATAATTTTGATGTTAATAATAATAAGTAATGAATTTAAAAATTTTGCACCCCTGACTCGGGATCCTGGATCCGCCACGGTATTCCTTAAAGTATAACAATCAAACTAGACCTCAAGGTTCAGGCCTTTATGGGCCGAGCTGAAAAGCCCACTTATTATTTGGGCTAAGAATTTATGTCTAAATCCACTATTTGAAAATTGTCCCAGAACACTTTCATTTTTGCTTCCAAGCACCGTGATAAAACCAGTATATCCTCCAATGACAGTTAATTATGCTTGCTCCAACACCATTAGCAAGGGTATTTTGATAATTTTGTGGTGTTTGGGAGAAAAAAGGAAGCGAGAGTGAGTAATTTTCCCACTTATGAATTATTGTTAGGTGGTCTGTTCTAGGCTGCCAATTTGAACCTCTCAAAGGCCTATCTTCCCTCGTTTAATGAGCACATACACATACTCATTCTCATTTTTTTTTCTATAATTATTTTTAATAGAATATTGCTATTAAGAAAATAAATTCATAAAATTTCAAAATCACTATATCATTTGCAGCTTATTACATTTTAGAATTGTATTTTCAAATAAAAATTATTTTAGTGTCTTTTTTGCTTGTTCTCTATTGAAGTCTTAAAACAGTAGTAATTATATTAACAGGCACGCATTTTTAACAGGTTTCTGGACAGAGTTTTCCACTTGGATTTTTTATTACATTCATGTTTATGGTTACTTCTTACAGAGTCCCTTTGTTTCAAAGGAAAAACAAAAGCCGAAAACAAAGAAATCCGAAAGAGTAAAAATTAAACTA
>Ga0228710_1000490_pt1 | contig 50299 bp, 20 predicted proteins | sample MedpolnodulmetaG_FD_177995 | JGI IMG/M metagenome (GOLD analysis project Ga0228710, IMG submission 177995) | Root nodule microbial communities from Medicago polymorpha collected in Santa Monica, California, United States - pink nodules | ecosystem: Host-associated > Plants > Roots > Nodule... | reverse complement strand
ATAGGTCATTCAAAAACCAGAATTTCTGAAGAAAAAAATAAAAAATTGGTTTTTGAATGACCTATTAGGGGGGTAAATCAAAACAAAAATATTTTACAGGGGGTAAATCAAATATTTTACAGGGTGTAAAACCGAAAATGACCTATATTACAAGAGGGTAAAACACTATTAACCCTTAAAGAAAATTTTCTCAAAAAAAAAATTGAGAAAAAATGTTGCAGAATAATTATCTCTTTGATACCACAGTACAAAAAAGTGTATTGATTAATAAGAGAGTTGTTGATTAACCATTTCATCATCTTCTATTCCATCTTTCAACTATGCTTCATATTCTTTCCTTTCCCTTGGTTCATTTTTACACAACACCAACAAACCGTTCCCGTACTACAAACCCATTTGAACCCTCAAATCTCAACCCAATCTCAACTCAATCTTTGAGTTTTTCCATATCTACACAAACCCATTTTTTCATATCACATCTTTTTCACCCACCAACCATTTGTCTTTTTGTTTCTTAAACTTCATCCCCTCATTTTAATCTTTTTGATTTCATTTACAAAACCATGTCATTGGGTAAGTTTACTCTCATATACCCTCTTTTTTTTATCACTCATCTATCATCACATTACCACATTCTTCTCATCAATTTTTCATTTCAAAATACACTTTTTCACTCATGCCCACAAAATGTTTGTTGAAATTCCTCAACCAAACATTTTTTTAAGAACCTTTTAATTTTTGGTTTCTCAATACTCCTTTGTATAGTATAGTAAAGAGGACAATTTTGCATTGTCCAATGACTTCTACTCAAATGGACGTCTTCATTGTCCATTCTAGGGGTTCCATTGTTGCCCATATAGTGAGGAAGAGAGCAAGGGTGTTTCTCGTTTGGTGCACCATCTTAAATCATTACACCTTAGTACTGACGAACGAAAAAGTATGATACGGAAAGCCTTTGAGAGTGATTGGAGTTTGTTTATAGCTTTGGAGGCGTCTTTGAGGTTGGTTAAACAATGGATGTGTGGAATGTGTATGAGTTTTCATGCCAAGAGTCGTGCGTGTCATCATCCCGATGGTATGGTTCGTGTTACTGATGAGATGTGGGAGGTTGGGAGTCACATTATGCATATTGTAAAACCATCTAGGAAAGACTCTGTTGCTATTGCTGCAAAGGAGGGGATGGTTGTGGATGCAAGGTTGTTGGATGAAGTCCTCCAAGTTCCTCTCTTCACTGTGAAGAGTATTCCTCATAGTTGTCGTCTTGCATTCTCTTAGGCATTAAAAGATGCTCTTTATCAGGTGGTTCATGATCCATGTTTTTTAGGCCCTTGGGTTCGTTTGTTGTTGCTTCCTCGTTGCACTTTACAAGTGTTCAAGCCTCATACTAGGCAAGATCGTAGGTCTGGAAATAGGAAGTCCTTGCAACAACGTCATATCCTGGGTTGTTTGGCTAAGTGGAGAGAAACTTATGGTTTTGTTGAGTTGGTTGGTGGTGTGTTGAGAAAATCTGGACAAGTTGGTACAAGTAATGGAGGAGAGAATTTTAAGGAAAAAGATAAAAAGATGGGTCCTAACATCAAACAATGCCTTCGTAAGGTTGCTGACAGACACTTCACAGCAGTAGTGAAAGTGTTAAGGTCATCCAGAGTAGCCCCATATAATGAAGATACTATGGAAATTTTAGGGGTCAAACACCCGTACATGTCACCTCCCTCTATGCCGACCACCTTGTTTTCTGAAGCTCCCCTTGTGGTTGAAGTTGACACCGTTCTCAAATGCATTAAGTCGTTTCCTAAACGGACATCTTGTGGTAGAGACGGTCTGCGAGCCCAACACCTATTAGATGCATTGTGTGGAGAAGGTTTAGTTATGGCTAGAGATCTCTTATGTGCTATCACTTTAGTGGTTAACCTATGGTTAGGAGGAAGATGTCCCTTGAGTTTGGCAGAGTTTGTAGCTTCTGCACCTTTGACACCATTGTTAAAGCCTGATGGTGGGATACACCCTATTGCAGTAGGTACTATTTGGAGGCGTCTGGTATCCAAAGTTGCTATGAAAGTAGTTGGTAAAGATATGGCTAAATATCTTAATGAATTTCAGTTTGGTGTTGGGGTCTTAGGTGGGGCGGAGTCCATTTTGCACAGTGTCAACAGGTTGTTGAACCTGCGACATGAAGATGGTTCCTTGACTATGCTTACAGTAGATTTTTCGAATGCTTTCAACTTGGTAGACAGGTCGGCACTACTACGTGAGGTGAGATTGAGATGCCCATCTATTTCTTTATGGGTTGAGTTTCTTTATGGACAGGCAGCAAGATTATACCTTGGTGATGGTCAAATTATGCCTGCTACTGGAGTGCAACAAGGCGACCCATTAGGACCGCTCCTTTTTTCTCTTATATTGCACCCTCTTATTCATTAGGTTAGAGATAGTTGCAAGTTTCTTCTTCATGCTTAGTACCTCGATGATGGGACTCTTGTAGGGGATTCAGAGGAGGTGGCTAAAGCTTTAGACATCATTCGGGTTGTTGGGCCAGAATTGGGCCTTGAATTGAATATTCATAAGATTGAGATCTTTTGGCCTTCATGTGATGATAATAAGCATCGTAGGGGGTTGTTCCGTACGGAGATTGGGAGGCCGGCGTTGGGGGTGAAATTGCTCGGAGGAGCTGTTAGCCGAGATAAAGGTTTTATTGAGGGGTTGGCCATGAAGAGAGCTTCCAGGGCTGCTGAGTTAATGCATCTTCTTCCTCAGTTACGGGATCCTCAGAATGAGCTTCTACTTCGATCGTGCATGGGTATTGCCAAACTTTTCTTTGGCTTAAGGACGTGCCAACCGATTCACATGGAGGAGGCGGCTATGTTGTTTGATAAAGAGCTGCGTGAAGCGGTTGAGGACATTGTGGTTGGTGGAGGTCCTTTCTTTGAGGACCTTCAATGGAGGATGGCTTCTTTACCTATTAGGTTTGGAAGGCTGAGTTTGTACTCAGCATTAGAGGCTTCTTCTTATACTTTTGTGGTTTCTAGGGCACAGTCTTGGGTGCTACAGGATCATATTTTGAGAGACAGTGGGTTATGTGGCATGGACTTGGATTTTGATAATGCTTTGGATGGTCTTCGTAGTGTGATTTTAGATTCTGATGTTAGTAGTTTTACTAGCAAAGACACTATCCCTCCTAAAGCACAACATGTTTTGGCGAGTGCTCTTTTTAGTGAAAGTGTTCAGGATATGGAAGTTAAGTTTGACATGACAACGAGACAAAAGGCAATTTTGGGATGTTTGCAAGCAGCACATGCTCAGAATTTTCTTCTAGCTATCCCGATTGATGGGTTAGGTCAGCATGTCACCAGTGGAGTATCATACTATCCTTAGATATCGTCTTATGATTCCACTGTTTCCTATTGATGAGGTGTGCCCTGTTTGTCGTAAGGTGTGTCTGGATACTTTTGGGGAGCATGCCGTCCATTGTAAGGAGCTTCCTGACTTTAAGTACAGACATGACTTTGTTAGGGATGTACTTTTTGATATTTTCAGACGGGCGGAAATATCAGTGAAGAAAGAGGCGCTTGTGAACTTCCTGACTAACCCACTAGATAGAAGTTCAACGCCCAGTCCTGCAGACATTATGGTGTACGGATGGGTAGGTGGAAAACATGCTTGTGTAGACTTGACTGGAGTTTCACCACGTGTGGGATTAGCTGTCGGACCTTTTACCGTAGGACAGGCATCCCTAAAAGTTGCGTCAAGCAAAGTGGCCAAACATGAGAAAACGTGTTCTGACAATCAACATGCTTTTATACCATTTGTTTTTGACACTTTCGGTTTCCTAGCACCAGAGGTTGTTGACCTTCTACATAGAGTTTAAAAGGTCATGCATAGCAAAGTCATGTCTCCTAGGTCCGTGAATGTTGTGCTCACGAGGATTGGTTTTGCCATCCGAAAAGGTCTAACGGCGCAGCTTGTTGCCAACTTGTCTTCTATTCAAGTGTAAATAATGGTTTTTATATATTAATTTTATAACGAGGAGATATAACAAGATTTATACGGCCAAGGAGAATAATAGCCTAACTTAATAAATTAGTGTAAGTAATATTTTTGAAAGGAAGGAAAGCGTAAATAATGATTGTAATTGTAACTAACTGTTACATCAAATAATATGTCTAACTGTTTTACTAACGAAAACCCTAAAAACATTGTTTAAGAATTTTACTAAAACAAATTTTATCTTAAAAGTACAATTTGTTCTTTTTATCATTGGAATAATTACATAAATTTTTATACAAACTTACTCTTTTAATACTCTAACCAATGTAATATAAACTTTATATTAATTGTGACATGTTGACGTAAAGTTTTCACATTTTGTATATTATTATATGTGATCAAGATTAATGTTTGAAAATCATTTAAACTTGGACGGCATCTATACCTAAATGAGACATTTTCCCATCCTATAAATTACGTACTAAAGAGACAATTACCTTCCTGCTGCTACTGGTCAATGGTCAAAGAGCATCTCCCATTTAAACGTTATTTCTACAGAATCTGTAATAATATATTTCCCACCTCCAGACAGGTAAGTTAGTAATAATATATTGGCCACAAAATCAATAGAGAAACACGATAGATAAAGTTTGCAGTGGAGTGGTGTTGTTTATTATTAAGAAATAGAACAATTATAATATAGTGTGATACAATTAACAGATAATCGAGTCTCTTACACACATAATCATAAATTCTATCTTTGTTTGATATGTATGGAAAAACATTTATTCAAAGATATCATCTTCATATAAAATGGGATCCTAACCTTAAAGGAAGTCTCTAACTATTGACGGAATACATTTAGCAAAAGAGAAATAGGGCAATTAAATCTCCATCACCTGATCAAGTGACCATTCCTTGTGCTGCTGTGCAGCTCACATGTCTACATGTGGGACTCTTCATTGCTTTTATTCTCCAGACCCGACATGGTCGGCAATATCATTATGATAACCCAAAAACATCTCAATCACTCAGGAACACATATATTTTTACAGTCATTTTTTACACTCTAATAATAATTATAGTTCCTGAAAAAAAAATTATAATCAAATTCCTGTTTAAGAGAATGTTAACCAGTGTCTCAAGGGCATTGGTTAAACATCCAAAACAAGTAAGTTTTTATGAAAAAATTATGTAATCATTACTTTATCAAAAGTAACATTTTATATTTCGAAAACAAAATTTTTATTTGTATATTCCTTAACTAATACCCTAATGGCACTGCTTAGCAAAACACTCATGTTTATCACGCTTCTTTTATTAAGTTTTTCATTGATTTAATAAAATTATAACAAAAGGTTATTCTAAATTGTGTCTTTAGGGCACATGTTAAGGAACTCAAAAGTATAAATATTTCATTAAGTTTTGTGCATTATATTTAGGCTTAATTGCATTTTTGGTCCATTAACTATTTAGGCAGTATCACTTTGGTCCCTTAATTAAAATTCGATTTATTTTGGTCCCTTAACTTCTCTCTGTTACACATTTTGGTCCTTTCCGTTAGTTTTAATTCAAAAATGTTAGATTTTCTTCATCTTCTTCTCCTCTTTATCATCTCCATCAACCTCCAACAACAAGAATCCCAGAAAAATTCCAAAAGAAAAAGAAGAAAATCTAACGTTTTTGAATTAAAACTAACGGAAATGACCAAAGTGTGTATCAGAGAGAAGTTAAGGGGGTAAAATAAATCGAATTTTAATTAAGGGACCAAAGCGATACTACCTAAATAGTTAAGGGACTAAAAATGCAATTTAGCCTTATATTTATTAGAAATTCAAACATTAAATTCAATGCATATATTCCAACAAAAATTACTATGTTTGATTCATTAACTCGTGTCTTATGGACATAAGTTAAGTTTTCCCAATAACAAAATATATAAATTTAAGATTACACATTTACTAGGAGAAAGTATTGGCAATACCACGTGACTTGAAATGATGTTGACCATCATGTGTAATCATTTGACCATTTCTAAGACCATTTACAATGGTTCACACTCTCAACACTGATGTAATATCAAAAGTAAGTATCTCCACGGGGACTAGTGCGATATCACGGACCGTTCGACACCAATTATCATTTTAAGTTAAAAGAGTAGTTTGTTTCTTTGCTTAGAATCAAGTTAATTATGTTGTAAGATTAAAAATCGAGATTAATAAGGCGTGAAACTTGTTAGGATTAGAGTTCATTGATCAAACATTACACGTAACCTAAAGATCATACATGAATTCTAGCTTTTCTTTGATATTACCACTATCCCTCGTCAATATCATTCGTGTCCAAATAATATTGTGACTTCAATTGTATCGTTCAATCGTCGATGTCTCAAACTATTAAACGATTCAAGAGTCGTTCTTATCGTTTAATCGACGATTTCTCAATCTATTAAATGATAAAAAAGCATTAAGTTTGGATACAAAGAGTGATTATCTAAACATCAATTTCATGTCTAGAATTTATGTTTGGATAGAGGATTATTCTAAACCTAGATTCAAAAGTATTTTTCAATCACAATTAAATCAAACATAAATAATAAAGTGCAAGAATAATCTCAATATCAAATCAAATGCTAGAACCATATATTTATAGATCAAAAGATTACATGTTTAGCTAAGATCAAGTACCTCTAATCTTAACAATGGAGATTTAGCTACTCATTGCCATGGAAGCTTTGCAAGAATGAATTGAAATGGAAAGATTCATTACAACTTTGTGATTTCTCAACAAATGAGAAAGAATCCACCTTCTATCACTCACTCTGTGAAGAACAAGCCCTATCTCTCTCTCTAAAGTTATTGCAAAATATTCTATAAGATTCTAAAATATCCTTTAATGAAATGATCAAGGGCTATTTATAGAAATGTTAATCTGCATCAACTCACCTCGTGAGTTCCTTCATTCGCCATGGCGAGTTAAGGTTCCTTCACCAATGGGTGTGTGCCACATCATCTTTGAGGAGTTTTGGCCGCCCTAACTCGCCTCGCGAGTAAATGCACTCGCCATTGCGAGTTACTCGCCTTCCATTCGCCTTTACGAGTTGAGGGCGTGTGAAAACTAGTGCTCTCTGGAACTTGCTCGCCTTTGAAGCTCACCTTTCACTCGCCATTGCGAGTTCACTCGCCTCCTGCTCGCCTTTGCGTGTTGAGTGCGAGTAGTTTCTAGACTTTCTGTCTCTTGCTCGCCTCTGACTCGCATTTGGTCATCATTTACTCGCCATGGCGAGTTCACTTTTGCACTTCCTCTTTGTTTTTCTTCTTTGCTTAGTGTCTTGAGTTCAACTCCTGCATAAATGAGTGAAGTAAGATAGATAAAGCGTAAAAGGGCTATAATCACTTATCTCTCGGCTTTTCCCTAAGTAACTTGCAAAACAAGTAACAAAAGTGCCTTAAATATTCATTTGAAATACAATTTTCTAATCAAACACCCACTTTTTCTCTTCCCAACACTCCACATCATTTTCTCTCTCTTATTCAACACTCATTCAACTTTGAGAAATGATATTTGTACAACCATTATTTGACAACTTTTGGACAACTTTCTCTCTCATACTCACATAACATTCTTATTCTCTCTCTTCCTTTTTCTCTCTCCATTGTTTTTGACCAATAAGAAGAGAAAAAAGCAAGATTGTCACCAAAGTTGTCATCAATTGGATGTACAAATATCACTACTCTTCAACTTTTATCCTCTCCAATGGTTATTTCATTCAACACTCTACCCCACCATTTTTTATTTCCTATTCTTATTTAATTTTATATTTTTGTTTTTTTGATTACATAAAATTACAATTATCGATTATAATTAAATTAAAATAATAAACACTTAACAATTTATTTTTTAGTTATTTTGGAAAAACAAAATTTATTTAAATAATTTATTTTTATTTTCTTAACTTCAAATGCAAAACCAGAACTATGTATGCTTTGAGGACGTTGTTTGGAAAATTGATTTGAATTTTGATAATTGTTGGGATTTTGGTAGCTAAATGGGTAATTAGAAGAATGGTGTTGAAATGATTATTATTAGGATCCATTTCACTAAAAAAAAATTAAAACTTCAAAAGAAAAGCTAATAGAAAGATAATAATAATATTAAGATAGTGAAAACTTTGGTTTTTTTTCTGTGTCCAAATCAAATGAACAAAGTCTCTATTTATAAATAAAAAAAATCATGAATTTTGGTAAAAAAACGGCAGAATTCAACATAGTTGAACCAATTCAACTCTTTTGTCCTCTCTCCTCCAATTCAACACACCATTGCATTGCATCCAAGTGTCAACACCACCATTCAACAGCATTGCATTGCATCCAAGTGTCAACACCACCATTCAACACCATTGCACATGGTCTAATGTCTACTTCATACTAACTTTGATTTGAATATTTTCAACATATTCTTTGATCTGGACTGTCCAAACAGTCCTGCTGGTCAGTCCAAGATCCAAAACTAGGCCTAGTACATTAAGGCTCCAAAAATACAACTAAAACACTTACCATGAAAGGGAGACTCGATCATAATGGATAAGGACATCAAATTCCGTAAGAATCGTAAAGTCCCTCTTGAAGCCTTCAAAGTGTATAGCTCGACAATTACAAACCATGTCGTCTGTAACCATCGAACAACGACTCTCAACCATGATTGGAAGGATTTCTTCATTCACTACAATAGAGGATTTTTCATGTCCTCCAGAGTACAATCTTTCATTCCCTAAACTCTACTCATTTTGTACATACACTAACATTTCTTGTTGGACGTCGTTCTCCTAATTAGTCCATATCAATGACACTGTATGTGAGGAACTAGTTTTTCCCGTCTTTTTTCCTTTCAAAAGATCAAAACTACCAACAACAATAAAACTCAAAAACATTCAAACTCTATAATGACTACATGTGTAGAAAACACAATCGGGATGGAAGTCCATCATGTTGAACACAAAGAGACCCATCTCAAGTCAAAACTCCAAGACTGGAAAACCCTAAGCATGTGCCTGCAACACGACGGCACGCAAACTGCATGTTTGTGGGTCCCCGAGACATTCCCAGGTCGAAAAAAGCATAGAGGTCCCCGCAACTAAAATATCAAATGAAGGAAAAACCTGGTCATTCACATTCCTTATCTCGAGATGATGATGAGCATGGTCCTCGAGGTTCACTTACAAAGAGAATTCAAGAAGCACGCATTTTGACAGGCTTGGAGAAGCCTCCACAAAAAGATACATACGATAGAACCACTGATCTAGACAAAACTATCAAAAACATTAAAGCCGTTCTCGACTATCGTAATTTTTTAGGAGCGGTCTTATGTAGATTGTTCGCTTAACACTACAAAAAGGAGCATTAACACATGGTAGGAAACTCTGAAAATAAAGTACATTTACTTGTGGGATGAACTATGCAGACAAATCAATACATCATGAAGACAACCCAAGCCAGTTGCAACATTGGATGGCATCTTTATAGGGAAAAATAAGCCTCTTTGCGACTACATTGAGAGGTTCAACAAAGAAGTCATCCAAGTCTGAGGAGCGAAGAAGAAATAAAGATGTATCTACTGGAAAAAGGTCTCTTACAAGGAACTGATTTTCGCAAGGCGATAGGCGTCAAGGACCGACATCCCTCAACGAGTTTTTCAACCTCAAAAAACCAACATCAGGTATGAGGAGAATATCATCGTCGATGATTTTGGAAACCATGAAAGGAGAATCCTCAAGAAAAATCCTCCTAAGGACATGGTTTTCATTTCAGCGATTACACACCACTAGTTGTCTCAAGGAATAAAATCCTCTTAGAGTACGCATATGCTAAATTTAAAAAGTTGGAATCAAATTCCCTAAAGCAACAACACCAAATTTCGGGGAAGACAAAAGGAAATATGGTAATTTCCACAAGTACCACAGACACATTACTGATGATTAAATCCACCAAAAGGATGCCATCGAGATCCTCATACAACGAGGAACTCAGAGGTAGTACACGAGAAATGTGTTCCCATAAAGAAATGGCAAAGTTGAGTCTCCCTCTACCTAAAAAAGCAAACAACGCAAATGCTACCAAAGACTTCAACGTGTTCACAATTAGCATGCCAATAATGAACACCCCGTACATAATTACTTCTTTGATTTTGCCATCTCAAGGGGATGAATCACCCACGCAACCAAGGAGAACAATAAAGAGAAAGCTCGATGAGTTGGTGACCATAGGAAGACCACATTTCTCATTTTATGATGATGAAATACTTGGCATAGTGGAAAACTTTAATGTCCTCAAGATCCTAGTCGATATAGGGGTATACGTCATTATCATGTAAACATATCTATTCCACACATTACAACTAACAAAGACAAACATCATCCCATAAATTGGGTTTAATCTGCAAGGATTCAAAGGGTCAACCACTCAACCATGGGAATATGTAGAACTACTTGTGACCTTTTGTCAAGGTGGATCTAGAACACTATGAAATCCAGTTTTTGGTCGTAGACTGCAAGTCCCTTTACATTTGCATCATCCGAAGACCCACTCTAGCATAACAGGGAGTTCCCTCGTCAACAGTTCACTTGAAAGTTAAGTGTCATGCAAAAGATGATGTGGTGGCTACATTTCATGGGGATACTGAATCAAAGAAGGTGGACAGAAAGGGAAAAAAGTCAAAGTGACTTCTTATGCTAATTGGTGGAGCACGAGTCAAATGGTTATGACTATCCCAATCTTAATAGGGCTTGCCCTAAGACACTTACCTTCTCTCTAGCATAAACAAACTAGTAGATAATTCATCAGGTTGTAAACTACTATCATTTATGAATGCATATTCTAGGTAAAACCAAGTTCCAATGGCTAAAATTGACATACAAAAAATAGCCTTTGTGAATGAATATGGAATTATTACTACAATGTAATGTCATTTGGTCGCATAAACAAAGGTGCAACCTATCAGAGATTGATGAACAATGTCTTCAAAGACGTGATAGGTGACATGCTTGAAGTTTACATGCAAGATATGATTGTAAAGTCAAAACAAGAGGTTCATCAGATCACCCACCTTAAAAAGGTCTTCGAGCAAGCATGAAAGTACAACATGCGATTGAATCCTCAAAAGTGCACCATTGGGTTTGAGCATGAAAGTTCGTCGAATTCTACCCAATAGAAGGAGGAATTTAAACAAATCTTAGATAAATGTCAAACATTAACGGAATTCCTAATTCCAACTTCATCATATGGTTAAGCATTTGGTAAACCTAGACGATAATGAGGGTGATCTTCCTCTCATAATTGCTTTCTCATTGACTTATCTCAAATCCTAAGAGTGTGTTTAGATGAGGAATGTTTTAAGGTAATGTAATTTTTTGAGAGAATTCAAATCATTTTAGATGAATTTCATTGATTAGATGATAATTTGGAGAATTTTCAAAATGATGGAAATTTGTGAAGTATTTGGTGCAATTTAAATTTAGAGCATTTCAAATGACACCTAAAAGCAATGGATTTTAAATTCTTCTTTCTTACAAATTTTTTCAAATTATGCATTTTGGTCCTCATATTTTTCAAAATTCTCAAATTGACCCTAAAAATATTTTCAAAAAAGTGCAAATTGACCCCTGTTTTTAAAAAAAATTACAAACTGACCCCTCAAAATTTCAAAAAAAATGCAAACTAACCCCTAATTTTACATTTTTAATGTTGACCCAAAATTTACATAAATATCCCAAAATAATAACATTTTTTTAAAAAGGCTAAAGAAATATATTAAACCAAAATATAAGCTCCTCTGTCATAAGGAGTATCAAAGGAAGCTTAAAAGTTCAAGAGTTTACCAAATACAAAAAAAGCTACATCAAGAAGCCAAAATCAAAATTAAAAAACCTTCATCAAACAAGACAAAGGCTTCGAACTCCAAGTATGGTAGTCGAAATCAAACAAAATGTAGTGCGATTTTAACCACCAGAAAGCTTGAATTTTGATTTTCTTCGATAAGGCGACAAGATGAGCGACCTTATTATTAAAAATCATGGCATTGTGATCCTTCCAAATAGTGAAAAGCACTTAAACCCAAACAATATTAAATGTTGAACGATAATTTTTGGAAATTCCCCCTAACCCATCTAACTGAAAAATTATAATTTGACCCCTCAAAATTTTTGAAATTTGCAAATTGACCACTAATTTCAATTTTTAAATTTGGCCCAAAAAAATTAAAATTTATAAAAGTTGCTCAAAATTGATGACAATGAAATTTTTTGTTACTTCATCCAAACAAAAGTATTGTGAAATGAAAGTCTTTTAATTCAATCATTTGAATTACCTAGAATTCTAAATTCTTTAAAATTTATCAATTTCCTCATCCAAACACACTTTAAATCTCCATGCAAAACAAAAGAAATACCAAGCCAATATGTAATTGTATACCAAAGTCTTCCGTAAGAATTGCATTGAAAAAATAAGTGATCCTAATCTTCCGCAGAATCACACTCAGCCGAACAAATCCAAATAAAAACATTTAAAAATGAAGATGATTCAATTGAATCGTTTAAAATTCTATCTTCTCTAAAATTTTCAATCTCCACATCCAAACACACTATAGTATATCGTTTATGATCTATTTGTGATGATACCGAAAGAATTTGTATAAATTGTTGAAATTTTAACAACATAGCCAACAATCATCTAATCAATAAAAATAGATATAAAATAAATCAAGTGAATTAAATTTACATGACTGATTTTTTGAAAGTTTCAAAACAAATATCAAGGTACCTCTAGTTTTTTTTGTTTTTTTTAAATGATTTTGCTGTAATTATCTGTTTCTCAATATTTCACAGTTTTTTTATTACTCTAAGTGGGTGCTGTACAAGAGTTTTAAGACTACATGGTCCCCAAACAAACATCGTACCCTTGATTTTACTGGTGACTGGCGTGCTGTCAGTCAATCATGCAAATTATTATATGCTCAACCAAAAAGTAAAAGAAAATGTTGAAGATTTAATTTGTATCACTGTTTATTATTAGTTTGAATATTTAATTATGAGTGAAATGAAATAAAACAAAATGAGGATTGACTTTTCTATATGGATCTCTTAAAAAAAAACTATCTGGATATGTTATGATTTAATGAAAGAAAATAAAAGGATTTGATCACATACCTGAATTATAGTTGGAGAAGAAAAATGATTTCCATTGGAATCAGTAGAAATGTAAACGTCAAAAAAAGTTTGTAGAAATGTAGAATACGTTTAATTATGTTAAATTTTATCCTAAATTATTAAATCAATAAACTCATTTTATTTTACAATAATAAACTCAATTTCTTTGGTGAACATTATTTTCTTGAGCAAATTCTTTGGTGAACACAAAGATTACTAACCACTTGCCAATTAACTATCTCCCTATATCCTTTTTCACAATTAATGTTAATTTCATAATGAAGAAAACGGTGATATGGAAATTAATCATTGTTTAAGGAATATATTCTTGACAAACAAGAGTCATATTCATACAATAAGATATAGATCATGAAACACTACTACTATAATTAAAGCTACACATCATGATTTTCTAATTCAAACACACACTTTGACTATGTCAACCATATTGCTGATTAGTGTCAAATTTGATTCATTTAACCATGTGCATTCTGCTGAATAATGAAGAGCATCTTAAATCTTAATCAAATTTGACACAGTCTTGGTGACTTTAATACATATATTTTGAAGATTCTAACGGCCACAAGGTGCACAATCCATCACATGAGAACCAGCTAACATTGGTCTACACACTGCAGTGTATTATTTTATTAAGTGATTGTCCATTTTAGAACCATACCAGATATTTGTCCCCAAAGGGGTTTCATGAATCCATCCCAAATTCATTCCCATCAATCAAATTCAGAAGAACAAATTTTCCACGTCCAAATATCAACCCTTCTAGATTAGAATAGTTCTACAGTGAAAAGTAGGAATAAAAATGGTGCAAAAGAAAGAGAAAAGAAAAAAGTAAAGAGGCTAAAAAGCTTAAAATGTTGGCAGTGTACTATTTTTTTTATTGATAATAAATTATGTGAGTTGGGTCACTCAAGTTTTAGATAGGGTTTATAGAGATACTTACTTACATACTATCTACCAATCAGGTCTAGACATCAATAACGAGATTTCAACCTAGATTTTTGTGGAATTTGAGTTGAATCTTTACCGACCAAACTCGTTTTGGCCTTAAGAGAGGACTATTAAACAAACATATGTATCTTTCATTACATAACTTACATTCATATGCAAATCAATGATGATTGAGTATATATAGATATGCATCACATTTGTTTATTATTAATCACCTTATTATAATATCAAATCTTATTAACAATTTTCTATGAAACCACTTTTTATACACTAAAAACTGTCCCACAACAGTCAGTTTTCTTTCTTCTTTCCTATCAACATTGCTCTTTCTCCACTCTGACTCACACAAACACACTCACACACACACACAAAGGTTTGTAGCTAGCTATAGCTATAGTTATAGCTATATATTACAGTTCCTTTAACTGTTTTGTAATGGATGAAAAGTGGAAGCTATCAAAGAAGGAAAAAAGTTCAAACACATCATCCACCAAGTCATCATTATTCTCAAGGAGTTGTTCAACAAGAGGCTCTTCTTCAAACTCACCACTACTTTTGAAGAGTTTTTCACAAAAGAGTTCTTCTACATCTAATAACAGTGGCAATCTTTCAAGAAGCTATTCACAGAAGAATCCATCAATAGGTAAGAAATGCACCAACATAGCCAAAGAACAGAAAGCAAGATTTTACATCATGAGGAGATGTGTAGCTATGTTAGTTTGTTGGCACAAACATGGAGATTAATAGTATTCCTAAAGGGAGGTGCAGATAGCAGAACAAGTCAGATCCCCTTTTCAGTGGACAACTTTTTTTTATTTGAATTTAGAGGGATCCTATTTTTATTTTCTTTCTTTTTTCATATTTGTAATTGTAATTATGAATCACCTATAAGTTTTGCACATTAGCAAATATTCACTTCATTCTAGTATTAGTGCATCTTCCTCTTTTTCTTTTTGGAATGATAAATGTTAGTATGTTAGTATACCTTAGTTTCAGATTCTTATTAAACAATAACCACCATACAATAATGCTAGATATATATATTTGCTTGATGCAAGGTTCATGTTCTACATCTAGATGCCACTCAAAAAAATAATGTTCTAATGCTAGATTCATCTATATGTCTGATTCTTTCATCACTTTATTTGTGTGTTTAGAATATAAAGGATTTATTCTTTGTAAATAATAAGGTTATTTGCTCAAAATAATAATAATTTGGATCTTTAACTCAACTTAGCATCATAGTAGTACTATTTGGATCTGCATTGAAAATGTAAGCCACGTTCCTTTGTTTTTCCCATAAAAAGGTGAAAAACAAAAGAATCACCAGATTCTTTTTATTAGTAGTTCAAATTGTTACATCTTGGTAGATCAGAATTTTACACTTTGAGCAGTGGTCACCAGTTCCAATCATTCTAATATGTCACAGTGGAAAAAGTACAGTTACTGTAATGTTGTCAAATATTCTAACTTTTTTTGTGCAATTAATTGTTGTAACCTATTTGAATTGATAATGAATAAATAATTTTAAAAAAAAAACTCAAAGAATATAATTTAATAAATATACTAGATAGTTTGGACAAGTTATTTCCTTTAATGAATATAAAATACCTGTTGTTATTCATAGTGAACATATACATGGGATTCACAGTGGTGCTTGTCACTTTGTCTACGGACAAAAAGATACAGATTTATATATGATAGATAAAACGTTTGATTCATACATGAGAAAGTAGACAAAATATTCTAAAGATATGAGAAAAATACATATTATTTCAATCAAGTTATCATTAACTCTTAAGTAAGTACAATGATATTTATAATGATATATAGAAAACCACCCACCTTTATTTTTTGGTCACTTGAAAATTAGGTGAAAACAAAAATTGATACAATGAAAGAAAGTCTGGAATCATATATATACTAGTGCCGGACACACTTCACTCTCTGCACAGTATATGCAAAATGTGGCAAACCATAAATCCTTAAATTTACATGGAAATGGAAAATCAAAAGGTGTAGAAGAAAAGGGTTTTAGTAGGAAAAATTAGCAGAGTCAAGTTGTTTAGTAATCAACATTTGGGGAGATCCTTAGGAGGAGGAGGCAATTTTTGATCTGGTAACTTTCCATCCTCAACAATCCAAGCCATCCTCAATCCCCAACTAAGGTGCACATCAAAGTGGCAATGCATCAGCCAAACACCTGTTTAATTCAACCATACGTTCATTTCAAATAGATCAAAATTTGTGCACAAATCACCAAAATAAATAAGTTAACAAGCATTAACCAAATATTATAGGAGTCTTGAAATATATATAACTTGAGAGACAAGTTAAGAAAAACTATATGATATATACTATTTGCAAATTGTTTTATTTGAGCTAATCTTGTAGCATAAACACTTATGAGAATATTTTGAATAGCTTATGGAAATAAGTTGAAAACAGTTGATGACTTGTCTATAAGTTATTTTCAATTTATTTCCATAAGCTCTTCATGATATTTTAAAAAAACAGCTTATGACGTATTATTTCCCATAAGCTCTCCAGTATTGCTTATGAAAAGAGCATATAACTTATACATAAGCACTTATATGATAAATGCTTATGTTATAAATCTTTATATGATAAGAGTTTATGCTGTGAGCGTATAATTAAGCTGGTTATCCAAACAGGGCCATAGTCAATCACCTGGATTGTCAGCAAGGAACCGTATAGCAACCCAACCACCAGAAGGCACAGCAACAGTATTCCTCTCAACAGGATCAACAAGATTAAACTTTGCAGGGTCACTACTAGCATTAAAATTTCCAAAACCTTGACCAACAACAAAGAAATTAAACCCATGAAGATGCAAAGGATGACTCTCAGCTCCCAAAATACTTGTATCCTGCAATATCAGCTGAACTCTAGTGTTATATGGTATCACCACTGTCTTTGTTCCATTACTAACCAAAGTGTTGTTTGGAGGAGTTCCTGTATAATTAAACGGCCTTAACGGTACAACCGGAAAATCTGTTGTATAGCCATTATTAGCTCCAAAGAAATGTTGTTGGAGAAGTGCTATAGAAGGTAAAGCAAATGATACATTGTTCATTGAAGCTGCAAATTTTGAATTTGAACTATTATTTGGTCCTTGACAAGTTTGGTTTTTTGGGCATGGACTAGTTCCTAGTCCTACGGTAAAGAAAAAGTTTTTGTCAATAGTTTTAGGCACATTTGCAGGGTATTTTGGACTATTTAAGCTAAGAAATTTGTTACTAAAATTAGCAACAAAATTAGTATCATTGATGGCTGGAAGCAAAGGTTTTACAATAGGGAGATTTAAATTTGTATGATCATTTGGTTTAGTGTATTCTAAAATTCCAGCTACTGTGGAATTGTCGAAAGTGCCCTGCCCTGTGACATATGGTCTAGCTAGCATGTAGAATGTGGCATTTGGGTAATTTGGTTTTGTTTTTAATAGAACATTTGTGGTTTGTCCTGGTCCAAGTATAATGGTATCGGATTTGAATGGTTTAGTGTAAGTTGCATCTGCTTCAACAATGATTAATGTATGATTAGCAATCCTGAAAAAGAGTTCGTCATTGAGTGCAGCGTTGATCAAACGTAATAGATATGTCTTCCCTGGCTTCACCTTCAATTTGTATGTATCTGTCCATGATACGATAACAAACCAATCAATTCTTCATTTCTACTCATTATTCATCAATTCATCTAACTTGATTTTTACAAATTAGTTTGTAAAGTGAGAGGTGTCACTATTTATAAACTCATTTCAAACATCATTTTTATCCTGAGTGGAACTTGATTTTTCTCCAATAAAAAAATAAAACTATTATTAATTAAAGTGGTGTTAAGCAAAGCAACTTGTAAGATATTGTGTTATTTATACACGAAATTAAGCTAAATAAACAACATATAATCAATTTACTTCTATTTAATGAATTGAGAAAGAAAAAAACTATTTAACTACGTAGAACATTTTTAAACATTTATTCAATTAAATCACATTTTAGTATCATATCACTTTTATATATATATTAGTGTAAAAAAATTACATTAAATGTACAAAAATTTATTAAGTTCTTAATTAAAAACAAATAACTAAAAATGCCAGTAATATATACAAGCTGCACGTGTACCTTTAGAGCAATTGTAAAGAGGTCCAGGAAACCCATTAATGGTGTAGGCATCAGAAACATTTGGGCCACCCCCTGTCTGAAGAGCTTGTGCAATTACAGCTTCAGGATCTGCATTCCACCACTCACCTATGCATATTTGTCAAAGATATGTACTATAAGATTAAAATACCTTTCATATCATTATATTTTTTTGTATATAAAAAAAAATTATTATTTCTTTCCTTAAAAAAATATAAGTGTACATTTATATGATTATTAGTTTTTCATATACCAAAGTGCATAGAATTATTTATGTTAAAAATTATAAATTAATACTGAGGAATGATTGTGCATAAGTACCAAAGAGAATGGGGACTTCCTTGTAGGGTTTTTGAAAAGGATAAGATTCATTATGCCTTGGGAGAAGGATGAGAGGTCCATAGACAGTAGCTCTTAACCATGAGAAATGAGCATGCCAGAAGAGAGTTCCTCTTTGTCCAACAATGGTGAAGTTGTACACATAACTCTGACCTGTTTGAATTGGGCATTGAGTTATGTATGATGGACCATCCGACCAACCACTACGAAGTTGTCTCACACCATGCCTGTTTTTTCATCATGCATGCATTCACCATTATTGTCAATATTAGTACAATAATTCATTTCATGCATGGATATCCTAACTAGATCCAAGATGTACAACATACAATAGAAATGCAAAAAAAATGTGTGTGAGAGAGTAAAACTCATGGTGAGAAAACTACTGCGACATTTGATATGCTTGGGCGCTGGTTCGAACCCTAATTTCTCAATACTTAGTTTTTGTGACACCTCTCACTTTCCTTAAAAATTACTAATAATTAAAAAAAAAACATAGTTCTTACCAATGCAGACTGATATTGTTTGGAACATGATTAACAACCTTAACCAACAATCTGTCCCCTTCTCTAACAACAATTCGAGGACCCGGGAACTTCCCATTCACGGTAACCATGCTTTTTGTGTGGCACAGCCTCGTAACGTTTGCCAACCTTATCTGCAGAAATAATAAAAACAATGATATACTATGTAACATTTTTTTCTTACATTATATATGTTATACAATTTGATAGGTTTTAAGCTACTTAATTAAGTTTGTTACATTGTATAGTGAACTAGTGATAATATTTGAAAGCAATTAATTTATATAATATAAAGTGTATATACATCAAATTTGTAGTGTCTTGTAACACTTCCATGCTGTGGAGTAGCCAAAACAAATCCAGGAGAGGTTAAGAGGAAGGTGGTGACAAAGAGAAAAGCTGCAAAAAGAGCCTTTGATAATGGAACAGTGACAATCATTTTGATATGCATTGCCACCTTGAATGAGTAGAAGATAGTTGAAGGATATCTCTTATTGCATTAGTCACTATGAGCTGCATGAGGACACTGGAAACATGCTTATTTATATACAAGAACTGAGTACAAATTAATGTTTGGTCGTAAGTCATTCAAGATTTTTGATTTTTACCAACTATGTAAGGTCCCATTCTCTTCTAAATTTTGAGTGCCATTAACGTTAATTTTACTAGTAGTGTCACAATTACGTGCCCTAATCTTTACTCCCTAAATTCAAGTTTCTTTCTTGTCCAATTATGTGCATCGATCTAACATCAGATATCTCGTCACATATTTTCGCATATTTTATTTCATCTATAAAAATGACCTGCTAGAAAAATTAAAGAAATACATTTTACTTTAAAAAGTAAAGACAAGCCTATATATGCATTGATACAATAAATAATGTGGGTTATAACATATATATTAAGTCAAGACCGGTTCTTCGAATTGGATGCCTTAGACGAATTTAACAAAAAATACACATGAAAAGAAGAGATGAACATGAAGATTATTGCACATTTATATTTGATATTATGCAAAAAAAACATGAGTATGAATCTTTAAAATGTGAACCAAGTGGCTATAAACTATGATACTTGCTCCAAAGTCTAGGCTCGACACTTGATAATTTAGTAACTAAAGAGAGCATGTTTTACACAATAGCACACATGAATCATAATTTAATAATTTAATGTTTATATATTCATAAACCACTATAAAATATTGAATAAAATCAATTAATTTCATCCAAAACTGGGGCACTAAAATTATAATAATGATGTAGAGTATGAAATATTTAAGAGTCGTATTTTTAGTGCCCCAATTGTGGAAGTACTTAATTGATTTTGTTCAATATTTTATTTAATCACATGCATTTATTAATTGATTTTGTAATTCTCCTATAACTTTGTTAGCAAGTATTTTACATAATTTAAATAATATTAAAATTCTCTTTTAAGATATATATAATTTTGGTGCCCATGGAAATATGGTGTCCTGGACTGCCGTCCCCTCAGCCCATCCTCAGAGCCACCCATGTATTAAATGTGTAAAATGAGTGTTGATAAATGTGATTTTGAATGAAGTTGGTATTGTAAAATATGATTTAGTTAAATTTAAGTTTGAAGTGACGTGAATTCTTATATGATGTGAGTAAGGATGAATTAGACCTAATATAAAAATCTAATATGGTCGTATCAAAGTCTATTGATTTGGGTCACCCATCATTTATTTTGAGACATCAAATCCAATATTGATGGGCATGATGGTTGTATAAAGATATGACTTGATTTGAATTTATAAAAGGTGACACTTCCCCACCTTCTAAGATAGTTTCGTACGATTGAGTTATGCCTAATATAAATCATGTACTCACAAAGTAGGGTTGATGTCGAGCATAATATTTTTTAAGAAGCAAAAATACTATTAACGCACTAACTAATCCAAAGCACAAGACGTGTTAAGATTAGTCAAAATACAAACACCTAAAATCAGAATATGTTAAAGTCGTGCCTATTCAATTAGCTGAACTTATAGGAATAATATATGAGTATATAATGAAGACTATTTTCTTATAAGTTTGAAGAATTGGCTATAAGTCCACGTAGTTAATTAAATTCGTTTACCAGTGAAATAACAAGAAAAAGGGAATTTTCTAATTAACTGTTTAGACTTAGTGATCAAGTCATTTCAGATTGCTACACTCATGTTTACCTGTCCATAAAAATAACATTTCAGTTCAAGTCACAATAATTAGCCATATATCCTTTCCATGAAAGACTTAAATCGGTGTGTCTGATTGGTGATATATACTATAGTGTACCTTTCTTAACTTACCGTAAAGAAAGTAAGAGCAAGAAGGAGAAGGACATTTTATCCACCTTTTCTTTTAACGAGGAAGGCAAAGGAAATGTTGTGTTGTGTTGTGAGGTAGAGATATTGGATTCTTATCATGGTAATAATTAATCTATAATCAATGTTTGATGCTTCTATCTTAGCCTTTATCACTAACATAGTTAGACTTAGAAAGCCATTAATTATCACAAAAAAGCAACATTGACAACAAGTTAGGAACTATTCTGGGGACGAAAATAATTTATCAACCAATATTAGCAGCTAACTGGTGATTTATATGTTACATGGGCGTACCTTGTACAGCAAGAAATATTAATATACCTTATTTTACAAGTAAAAATAAAAAGGGATTAAATTGAGTATATTGGATACTCTTAACTCATTACATCAAAGTTTATAAACAGCACCACTATTTTTCTCATCCTATGAGTTTCTCATACGCTCTATTTTGATTCTAAAATCCGAAATGTTTCAACGGGTGTTTGGAGAATCTTTTGAGGTGTTTATGTCGTTTGGATTATATAATCGAACAAAATAGAGCGCGCGAGAAATCAATAGGGTGGAAAAAGAGGTCGAATGATATACAGTCTAATGGGCTGCTAGACTAACCAGAAAATTACAAGCCCATCCCCTACCAACCTTACAAAATTGCTCTTTAGACGCCTATGTTTTGCTCACAGACACCCCAAATCTTGATGAATGTCGGTATTCCATATACATAAACAATTATCTACACTTTGAAATTAATGAATGACTTTTCGATGAATTGTGTCTAATTTTATGAATGAATGAAGGATCGAATGAGTGTATGAAGGAAGCAATGTAGGAATGTATGAAGCAGTTCCATAAATTACACGTAAAACTGAGTTTCCAAACTTAACTATGTTTTTCACTGTAACTAACACTTATATGTTGTTCTTGGCGACGAAAATTAATAGTTGTTCCTAGAATGGCAATTCAATATTGATCCAGAGCGAATGGTAATTATTTGTTGTTGGGGGTATTTTCGTCAATTTAAAGTGTATGTGAGCAAAGCATAGGTGTCTAAAGAACAATTTTCCCAAACTTTACGATAGAGAAGACCACTCTATTCCTCTTTGGATTGCTCAATCCCTGAAATAAGTCCGGAGTTACAATCCAATGTAAGAAAGTCGATTGGGAGTTAAGATTTGATCATTTTTATTCGCTCGGGGATTACGATCCGATAAATCAAATGGAGTTTAAGCAAAACTGACAGGCTCGTAGAGCAATTGCCTACAATAGAACCACGTGTAATGCTATATGAACACACTTTCTTGACAACGTTATGCGACGTCTACACTTTTCATTGTATTTATACAGTAGCGCTTCTTCTTTTTTTCGCTATATTTTTTTTAGAAAAAAAAAAAAACTTTCTTTTAAATAAAGGATGATTTTTATATCACAAAATGTGAGTTATGTCATTAGTCAATTTTACAACTTCGTTAACCACAAAAGTGTACATGGTTAACCTTTTTTTTTTAACGTGAATTTCATTAACCACTTTGAGTACTTCACTAACCACAAAAACGTAGACCATTAACCACTTATTTTACATCAATATATGTATTATTTTTTTTAAAATTACGTAAAATTATTAGTTAACACCTTGCATTTTTTTTGTTAACAAAGTAACAAAAGTGGTTACCAGCATACGTTTTTGTGGTTAATTCAATTGTGAAATTGATTAATGATACAACTCAATTCTTGTGTTACGAATATTATCTTTTATAATAAAAAAATTCAAACAATATATTTTGGGAAGAAAAAAAAAACATTGTTCACGGTGTGTTGTCTATCTGGTTGTTCATATACAATTAGTTAACACCTTGCATTTTTTTTTCTAAAAAAATAATAAATGATCAACACTCTCAGCTGGGTCGACAAAGTCTTCAAATCATAGCTCAAGTGATTGAATTGGGACATCCATCATAGGTTGAGGAAAATTAATTAATAATAATATGGTAATATATATTGTGCATAAATAACATGTTTCATTCATTTTTTTAGATCAATTTGTGTTAAATCATTGGTTCATACCCTCATGTTATATTATTTGATTTTTTTTACTGGTATATTATTTGGTTGGTTTGTTTATTTGTCTGTCTTAATACTGGAATATACCTTTCCTAATTCCATCTAGAAACTTTATACTTTTCTTTCTTTGAACGCAAAAGAGAAGTCAAAAGTGAAAGACATTTTGGTGACTTTGTAAGATCTACGTATTTACGCATTATTGTATGATTACACTGCAACTAATCACAATGGCAAAAGTGGATCATAGTATCATACATCGCAAAGCCTGCAAATTTCTTACACAGCTGAAATCATGGTTGAGCAAACCCTTCAAGTTAATGCTCTAATATTGTATCAAACATTCACACAAGCTTCACCTTCCAATTGATACATGCTATATATTTGAAATGGTGCACATTTCAGGAATATTGAATAATTAATAATATGTCCCTTCATTACTTTAATAGATATATTACATTCTTAAATATTCATGCCAAGCTAAGGGTACGGTCCAATTCCAAATAAATATACATATATTTATTTATATAACTCAGGATATCGCGCACTTCACAGCCATATCTGAATAATACTACACAATATTTGAATCATCCGACTCGCACGCATTGTTACTTAGCCATCCCGCCCCCATCTTAAATTTGCATACAGGACATGTTCGTTTTCGCCGGAGCCATTGATCGATGCAGTTGGCATGAAACTGGATAGAAAGAAAGAAGTAAATTAATCATTTATGTATTGCACACTACATACCAACCACTTCCTGCTTTGAGTAATGTTATATTGCTAAAGATGATGAATGAGTAGTAACTGAAGTAAAGTGCAGCAATCATGCTTTAATTCAGCAAAAACAGTAGGAAATTTTATAAATTAATCGAGGTTAGTTACTTGACAGACATTAGACATAAAAAATGGTGTAGATACTGCACTCGGTGAATGAAGTCGTTGGATAAAGATCTGAAGACTCAGTATTCCAATTTTCAACAAACCGGATTCAGAATACGAACTCAAATTATGAGCTCTCAGATATTTGTCCAACGGCTCTAATTTGCTGACCGCATTAACTACACCATTTTTTCAATCTCGCAGCAACATGTGCAAGGTATCCTTAGAAATATTTATTGACTACTAATCTCCCTTAATGCTAAATAATTCTTTTTATAACTAAAAAATGATGAATGCAGAAAAAAGATAGGCAGCGTTAAACCTGATGCAAGCATGGCAAGCTACGCACAAGTTCCCCCGTCTGAACTTGGTCCAAGCATATAGCACAAGTCAACCCATCTTCTTGATCATTGGCACTTCCCTCTTCTCCTTTTAAATCTTGTTTAATCTGATTCAAACATTGGAAAGAACAAACTAAAATCTCTTCCTATTCTAGGAAAATAAAAAAGTTGTGGAGCCATTGAGTGCATAAAGCTAACTACCGAAGCAAAAAACAATAGATGCATTGAGTGCATAAAGCTAACTACCATGAAACTCCTTCCTAACTCAAACAACTTAGTAGGACCAAATAAACCATAAGCAAAGGTTTAGATAACAGAGATGTTTACCTCAGCTGCCTCTGAAGTAGAGGATGTCGAACCGGTGGAGCCATCTCTGTTAATATAGACAAATTATGTCAACGTATTTTCCATGGCTTTGCATTTCATTAAAAAAACGCAGACATGCAAAATGGAGAAAACAAATCCTGTTTACCACTTAACCTTCTACAAGAACCTTGAAAATATAAAATAAGAAACAGACCACTGAGAACAATATTTTTTCAATAATCTGGTATTAAACACTGCTTTATAAGCAATGCCAAACTAAGGATCCTAACATAATCTGTGCAAGGTTATCTTCTTCATTCCAGAAAGATATTCAAAAAATTCTTATTTTCATTTCTGTTGATCAATCTTAATTATTGTTAGAATCGTTCTTTTGCTTACTCCATTTTGTCGAGTTTTTTGGCAAATTTTTCTCACACAAAGAAAGGATCCTAACATAAGCTAAACCTCTGGTATAGTGTCAGAAACTTCCCTGAGGCATGCCTATTTCTCATGGAGTAAGATTTGTATTTTATAATCAATGGTTTGCTTAAACAAAATACGAGAACTTTAAAATCACCCAACACTGCCCACCAAAAAGGGTGGACTGACCCACCAAACACTGCCAGCCTTGCAAGAAAAGAAAAGAAAGAACAAAGATGCACACGTATACATCACACCTTTCTTATGATTCATTAGCGTTAACAGTTTCTAAGAAATTATCAGAACTTACTTTATTGGGCCAGTAACTTTATGTTTGTGAATAGGCAAGGCATTTATCTCCTCCTCAGTCATTGAACGAGTACCAAAAGCAATAACTCTCAAAGTGTCATAATCTGCCACAAAATGAAGCAAAAAGCAAATGAAAATGTATATATGAACAAAAAGGCATTTTCTTTTGGTATTGTCAACTTAAATGAATATGAAAAGTTACACATCCAAAAGTGCAATTCAGAAGCATAATACCTATCTCATTAAAATCTCGGTCAAGAAGTGCAAGCTGGAGTCTAAGTCCCTGCAATCTTCCTCCTGTTGCAAATGCAATAGATGGTGGCACGTGAAGTCGTAATTCAGCATGGCCAAGTAACCCAGAGGCTGCTGCAGCATGAGCCCTGGCCTGTGCTTGAAGATGTAGGTAAATTGCATACGCTCTCAGACTTGTAACCATCACAAAGACCGACAGTATTATCCAGCGCTGAAAAGGATAAGGGTAAATGGTGATATGAAAACTAGTAACATATACACATTAAAATTTTAAGTAATTACTTACCAAAAAATAATATAACATCTGAGGGGAGTATAATATCACGAATATCATGATAACTGCAAAATAAGTATGAGTAAGTCAAATATCCATTGAGATTCTGCATGTATGAAGCAATAAAGCACTAGGATCATGTTCAGATAAACAACTTAATTAAGCACTTATCATATAAATGCTATGCATAAGCTATTTCTAAAACGAAAAAAATAAAATAAAGTCAAATTATTTTCGTATAAGCTATAAACTGTTTTCGTAAGTTATCCTGGAAAGTTTATGGAAACAAACTGAAAACAACTAATGAGCAAATCATAAGTTGTTTCCATAAGTTCTCCAAAACAGTTTGGCAAGTGTTTATGTTAGTAGATAAACTCAAATAAATTAATCAATCTGACCCTGCTCACCTGCAAAAAGAAATACTAGACAATTGTTATGGACTGGCCGAGATGGACGAACCCGCTGAGGTAAAAGAGAGCAGCATAAGAATCACAATCGGACTATGTACAATCTGAGCTATATGAAAGAGAGAAAGAAAAAAAAAACAAGCACGTTGTACAAAGACTAACATCAAGTATCAACACACATAAACAATAATAAGTAATCATACCATTGAGGTTCTCTCAGGAACATATTCTGAAAATCCGTTTTCAATATCTCCCCTACTCCCTCGAAAAGCAAAACTCATGACTTCAGCCGAAAATTGATAACAACACAACCTGCAAGTATTACACCTTTAATTTATTACACAAGGATACGCTTATCAAAATAATTTTGGTGATTGATATTTAAATCATCCAAAGTATTGAACTGATTATATCCATTTAAGGAACAAACAAAGCATACAAACAGATTTTCAGACACGCAACTCTGCAGATTTTCAGTCACGCAACCCTACAGATTTTCAGACACGCAACTCTACAGATTTCCAGACACGCAACTCCGAAGTTGCGTAACTTTAGCATATTAATGATCATTCATAACAAAAACCATTTTCATTTTTGAAGAAAATCCGACCTTTAGCACATGGTCTTGACTAACTTTTCTATAAATAGACAATTGGCTTCATCAACATCATTGCGTGCAAAACTACGCTTTAAAGCTAAACGAATCTTTTCTTAAACCACCGGCTTACAAATGGATAATTGGCTTCATTAAGCTACAAACATTGCTTGCAAAATTACACTTCATAGCTATACGTATCTATTCTTGCAAAACCGACCTACAAATAGATAATTGGCTTCATCAATACACATACATTGCGTGCAAAACTACGCTTTAAAGCTGAACGAATCTATTTTTACAACATCAGCTTCCAAATGGATAATTGGCTTCATTAAGCTATACAAACATGAGTAATGATATTTTTACAGCCATTTGGTGACAACTCTTGTGACAACCTTCTTTTTCTCTCTTCGTATTGGTCAACAACAATAGAAAGAGAAAAAGGAAGAAAGAGAATAAACACATGATGCGAGTATGAGAGAGAGAGAGTTGTTCAAAAGTTGTCATAAAATGATTGTACAAATATCATTTCTCTAGCTATACGAATCTATTCTTGCAAAACCGGCCTACAAATAGATAATTGGCTTCATCAACATACATACATTGCGTGCAAAACTACAATTTAAAGCTAAACGAATCTATTCTAACAACACCGGCTAACAAATGGATAATTGGCTTCATTAAGCTACAAATATTGCTTACAAAACTACACTTCATAGCTATACGGATCTATTCTTACAAAACCGGCCTACAAATAGATAATTGGCTTCATCAACATACATGCATAGCATGCAAAACTACACTTTAAACTAAACGAATCTATTCTTACAACACCGGCTTGTAAGGTGATGACTAACCCCCCTCACGCATAGGACCAGACATCTGGAGCATGATCCGAGTGGCCTTATAGCAAGTGGCATTGGCATAATGAACCATTGATAGGCTCTGATGTCGTCTTAGAATTTGGGTTGAATTTAACTCTACCCTTACAAAACGGTTCTTGTAAGGTGAGGACTAACCACCAATTGTAGACACAATTTTAGGCTTTTCATCTGATACGACACTCTTACCGTCTATATTTGAAGATTATATTTTGATGCAAAAAATTCATTGATGATAAACAAAAATGCAAATTGTACAAAAAAATAAATAATCAATTTTAAGCAAGTTCTCAAACTTGGAAGACACTAAATATCATAATGTATACCTGAGAAGTAAATAGAAATAGGAAAAACACAATCACAATAATAAGGGAGAAAAGTAACTACAGCCACCAAAATTTAAACCACGACATAACTCTTCATGTGATGAGAATATCATCAAATTTCAGACATTAATCCAAGATACTGCATTTATATATGAATATTTAATTTAATGGCATAAGCTAATTTAACAACTCTTTGGTTCATGTTTCTGGACTGTTCTAGTTTTCACAGCATCAAAAAAACATTGTACAGTTACGAAAACAGTGACAATTAAGGTAAGAAAACGACGCTTTGAAAATACTTACACAAATATAAGAATGGAGTGTAGCTGAGAATGGAAAAGAAGTTGTATGGTTGTAGTGTACTAAAGTTAAGGCGTTGCTTTGTTAGTTTCTACGTTGTTCGTGTGGTGTGATGCGGTGGGGTATAGTGACGGAATGGGAAATGTTGTTTGTAAACTAAAAATGAAAGTGAAAAAAATTTATAAGGTTTAATTGCAATTTTTTTCAGTTGTTTAATTTAATAGGAAAAGAAAAAAACAAGACAAAGTTAGAAAAAAATAATTGCACTCTTAATGAGTCGGTGGTCATCTAGACCATGGTCAGTTATCTGGATCATGGTCGGTGGTGATGGTCTAATGCGGATCTTGACCTTTCAAACACTCTTAATCGCATGTGGTGGCACAAGCGAATAGTTTATATTAAAGCAAATTGAGTAGTATGACAAAAATGGCCGGAGAAAGTTTGTATCCACTTTTAATGATCACCCTCATAGTATTGTTGTATTTGCTAAAGGGCCGGACAAGAGATGAAAATGGTAAAATTGTCATTCATGGAGGCAGCAAAGTTAACCAATCAATCGACACTTGAACTCCCTTCACGTAAGGTAGAAGAAAATGATATTTTTTAATAGAGACATATGAAGTGCACAATATAATCAACAATAGAAGCATAACGATGAGTTGGAGGAACTCCTTCTTCAATGAGATTAAGAGTAGCGTGAGAGTTAAATTCGCATATGATCAACTGATATTCATCTTCAATATTTTAAATCTTCCGCATTTTGAAACTACAATTCGTCCTCTTCTCATTACTCAGTGTGTGAGAGTTTTATCTTAGATTTTTTAGAAGAAAGAATGTGATTTTTTTAATTAAATAACTCATTTTTAAATATTAAAAAGAAAATTATGCATGTGATTCTCTTCATTCTCTCGTTGTAATACATTAGATCAACTTTGTAGGGAATCCAACATCCATTATTTGACACAATAGTCAGTTGATTCTAATATATGTTTAATACATTTTACAACTTGTATGTTGTTACTGCAAAATTTCATCTTGTCGAAGAGGGTTGCAAGTCAACATAAAGTCAAACTTTTTGAAGAAAACAAAAGGATTCTATAATAATTGAGAAATCGACACACAAGATAACCTGCAAGGCACGACCGAGTAACACGATGAGCCTCAGGGAACTCTTCTGATCAAAAACAGACTTGAGCTTTCTAAAGCTTTAAGTAAACTTTCCACCATCTTTTGCATTTCTTTAAATTAATATAATTTCAAATCAAAATACTTGACGTTTTCAACAAATTTATCTTTCAAAACATTGTCTTTAAATTCCTTTACTTTCTTCGTATCATCTAAGCCTTTTTTAACCACAGTAATTTAATTTTCATGTCATTTTCATTTCAGTCTTTTAACTTTTAACTTTTTTCTTTCAAATTCTTTTTATTCAAATGTCATTTTTATTCCAAGTCTTTTAATATCTCAACAATTCGACATAAAAACTGAATTTGCTCGGAGACATTTTTTAAATTCATCCATCAAACTTATGAGCTACCTATTAACTTGTTCGGACTCCCGTCATCTCACTGATTAAACATTGATTTGTGTTTCAAATTTTGTTTACTTTCCTTAAGGCAAAAATAAGCACAAACATATATGTTTGACACTGGTGTGTAGCTATGACATGAGAACGTAGAATTTGTAATATCTATTATTTGAAGGAATTCAAAAATATGTACTTTTTTTATAGTATTTTACCGCATTGAGTCAATTGTATAGTATACTTAACATTATTGAAAATGATAGCAAATTTATTTTTTAACTCAAAACACAAAACTTAATATAATAATAGCAATTTGTTTTGACAAAATATAATAATAGCAATTAAAAATATTATTTACATTTACTTACATAAACCGTCTTAAAATGTTTAAACGAATTTTTTGTGTGATCTTTAGCCTAATTTAGATTAGGTTTTAGGGCCCTACCAACCGGTCTAGTTTATCTTCACCCAATTACCATTAATATAATTCAGCAAAACTAAACTTATGTTCACTTGTTAAAGAGAATTCCTATTACTTTTTTAAACATGGTATTTGACTTAAAGATCGGCTAATTTGGAGATCAATCTCACTGTCCACTAAAAGGCAATTGAAGTATGTATGGACCGGCCGACCACGTGAACTGATGTGCCAAATTAGATGTTTTGTTGTCCAATTAACTTAAAATAATCAAATATCATCCGGTCGACATCAAAATTTAGCACATAATATAAGCAAGCAAGCTCAAAAAAAGTTGTTTCATCAAATTGATGTGTATATCTCAGATCTTTGAATTGGAGTTTTTCTTTCAAAAAACACAATTAGAGTTTTATTTATTTTTCCCTTTTGTTACAAAAAATAAAAAAAATTGGAGTTTTATTTAATAGAAGCTCTACTCAACTCTTATATTTTTATGTCTTTAAAGTCCCTTTGATTGTGTCACATATTCTCTAGTCACTGTTGGGACATCACCTTAATCCTTATCCATTATTTTTTTTCTTCTAATAGAACTTCTGTCACCTTCTTATACAAGCCATACATTCCTTTCTCAACAAGTTGACACAATTTTCTATCTGGTGACACATTGGCTACTAAATTAATCCTAATAAAGTTGCTTGTATCGTTATCAACTACTTAATTTAGGACTTTCTACAACCTCGTTTCTCTGAACATCAAATATACTATTCTGAACATTCATTGCCCACCTCTTTAAGATGTTAATACTGATCAAGGACAATTTTAACATAATTTGTTTTAACCCAATTTGTTTTAACCCAATTTGTTTTAACACAATTGTTTATCATTTCATGATTAAATTCTGCAATTAATTTGCTCCAAACTTCTCTTCTTGATTGAAGTCATACGCACTTCTTAACGTTAGTCAAAAAGCAACTTCCTTTTTCTCATCAAGTCATAGGGTGTTTGACTTCATTTTCCATCAAGAGCCATGGACATGACCCATGTCGAGTCTATGTCATCACCTCAAGTCTCAACCAGAAGAGTGCTAATTCTCAACTATTATTCTTCGAGGTGGACTTAGGCCGTGTTTCGATCATGAAGAAAATATCATTGTAGTAGTGGTGCTTTGATTATTGATCATGAAACTTAAAACTCAAACAGGACGTGCCAAAATTCATAATTGCACACTCAGTTTGAAGTGCTAGAAAGATATTAAACTCAAAAAATGTTATACCGACATCTTTTGGGAGTTTTCTAACATGTAAACAGTTAATAAAAAGAGCACAAACATCAGACAAGAACTGTAGAGAATAGAGATAACTTGACAAAGGAACTTAAAAAAGATAGCTTTATCTTTTGACAACTAGGTTCATGATCATGTTGCTAGGAGTAAATGTGACTAGAGGAATTCATGAACATAAGGATGAAAATCAAATCATATGGTGTAACCAAACTCAAACAGTAAGGATGAAAATCCTGCATAAGGACACAAAACATTGCATTTCATTTCATATGCTATCTAGTTTATGCAATCTTCTCAATAACTTTCAAGGGCATAGAAAAGAGGTTAAATTAAGTGACTTGTGTATCTTACTATCATCAGCATATAGACAAAATCAAAGCATATTCATAGTGCAAGTTGAGATTAGCATCTCAAAAAACCTAATATTAAAATAATTATCACAAATAGCTTGTGATTAACATGATATAATTCTATAAACAAATCAAATATTTAAGTTCATAAGGAATAAAGCATCGTTCTGCTTTACCCTAATGTATGTCCAGTCAACTGCCACAAACAGCTGGTGCCAACCAGAAAATACAAAAGCCAAAGTATTTTCTACCTTTCTCAGTTCTCAAGTTTCAAATTGCAGCTTTCAATGTTCAACAAGCAAAAAGCACAGCATCTATTGATTTTGAATTTGAATTTGAGTTTCAATCAAACCAAATGAGTCTCCACAGAGATGTGAAAACCAAACTTGCTTCTATAGTTGCTAATTACAACCTATTTACAATATGAATCTGAGAATCACTTAACTGAAAATCAAAATCAAAAAACAAAAGAAAAAATGTATTTTTTTTTTGCAAAATTGCAATGTCAATGCTATTACAATAGAATCAATCTTCCAACTCCAAAGCTCTCCTACGTCGCCGCGAGTTTCTATTGAACATTGAATTCACTAAGCTACGGCTTCTACTTACAGAAGCAACATTCTCCGTTCCAGAATTCGAATTTGAATTTGACCTAGAACCAATTCTCCCAAAGAATGAGAAAAAATTCCGAAAAACTCGTCCAATTCCATGACTTTCCCTAACCCTATGAGCTCTAACCGTTCTAGATATTCTCCTCGGAGCCGATCCTTGTCCAGCATTGAGCCCACCATCCATCTCAGTATACACAACCGGAAAATGACTCTCCCCGGCACTTCTTCCACCGGAGAATCGTCCAACAGCGAATCCACCACCAGGTAACCTCCATATCGTTAACCCTATCGCTTCTTCATCAATTTGACCTGAAACCCTAGTTTCAAGAGGATTGTTGAGATCAGATGGAAGCTCGTGGCGGCACACCGGGCAAGAATTTCTCACTGTCAGCCATGGAAGAATGCAATCGGAATGATATAAATGCTTGCAAGGTAACTCACGCGCCTCCGCGTGTAGCTCAAACTCTTCTTTGCAAACGGCGCAGTGTAATTCACAACTGACGTGTTCTTCACAGATCTCAACCGTTGGCATCGATTCAATCGCCGCTTTTGACGCCGGTGGATTCTCCGGCCGTCCAAAACCGTTCATCTCGATCTGAGAAAACTGCTCCAACAACCGATCAAATCCAGATCCAAGCAAAAACTCCGAAACCGTCGGTGGAAGCGGACGTAACCCCGAACCATCACCGTCATCGTAGAAAAGTTCAAAAGCGCTACCACCAGAACCAGCGCCGTCTTCTCCGACTCCATCCTCACCGGCTCCACGAAGAACGATGACAGGATTGAAAGGTGAACGACTACCAGCGTCACGACGGCGTCGGCGGAAGCCTTGACGACGAGAAGAAACGGTGTCGGCGGGGAAAGGACTGAGACGGTGATGCGGTGACTCGCCGGCGGCGATCTCTTCAACGAAACCGTTATCGCAGTGAGGACAAACGATGAGGGTGTGATCTGATAGATTGATGAGGCGTGTGCAACTGTAGCACCAGTACGACGCCGTTTCGGGAGAGGATTCGGAATTCATCACGTTCTTGTTAGAGTCTTCTTCTAGAGAGAGAAAGAAGGTAGAGAGAGAAAGTGTGTGAATGAAGATGAAGATGAAATGAGAAAGGGTGAATTTAAGGGATTTTGAAGAAAGAGAGGAGCGTGTGTGAAACTGTGAAGAATGGAATGAAACTAAAACGAGAAACGTTTGCGTGTTAAGCCACGCGTGTTTCGGTTTTGAAAAAGGAACAATCAAAGCAATTTCTTTAGAGCTAATTAATTACTTTTTTAATACTAATTTTTAGACTAAAACTCGTTAATTAATTATAGTATTGTTTGTTTACTTGTTGAAAAGAGTAAAAAAAAAATGACGAACTTGGTGACCTTCGGCTGTAGTAGGAATGGCGAATCGGTGTAAATAAAAGGGTTTTGTTAACCGGTGTCCTGAGACACATAAATAGAATTTTTGTCTTGAAATTATAAGCTGTCACTTTTTATCAAGTAATAATTACATTACTTTTTAATCAAAACTTACTTCATTTGGTGTTTAACCAATGTCCCAAAGACACTGGTTAACATTCTCTTAAATAAAAAAGGGACTAAAATGGCTGATTAAACCGGTTAAAGTAAAAACTAATATGAAAATTTAGGTGAATTTTTTTGTTACTTTGTTAATACATTTTTTTTAGGTGAATTTCTTTTTTACATTGTCATATTTTTAGGTGTATTAACAATGTATTCTCAATGGTTGAATCATTGTATTTTTTTTATTTTTTTACGTGAATTTATTGTTTAATTTGTTAATACATTTCTATTTATTTATTAATCATCTAGCTTATTTGTTAGTAATTGAACTATAATTTGATGGTTTCATCAATTTGATCTCAGATTCTTATCACATTTATAAGCAAAAAATAACATTATAAGTTCATTAATTAACTGATGTATCTTCTTTATATATTGATCAAATACATTATTAGGGGGTATTTTTAAAGAATTATATTGAATATGATAATGATTCTCTCGTGTGTCGATGTCAAATTCGATATACTAATGATTTTCTAAATAGTTAAAGGTTAACCGTTTTTTTAAGTCTTTCGTATGAAATTGGTAAATTCTACCAACAAAAAAAAGTTACGTTTAGACCTATCAAACCGACATATAAATAAAAAATATATATAAATTCTATTTGTTCGAACTAATTTTATTTTAGGTGTGTCGGGAGTTGGATTTAATGACTTTATGACGTATCAATGACTTCTTTTTTTTGGTTACAAAGCTAAAGAAAAACAGCAAAAACAGAAACATAAGAAACAAAAAGACAGAAAAAGAAAGTCTAAGCTCTTGGGAAGATGGTTCCCATGGCGTCGCTTCTAATCAAAGGGAGAAGGTCGCTCGGAGGAGTAGCATGAGTTGAAAGATCTTCATTGGAGTTGGCCCCAAGCTTCGCCATGAAGTCGGCGCACTGATTTCCTTCACGAAGACAGTGATAAATGGTGAAGTTTCTTGAGGACAGGAGTTATTTTATATTTTGACCAATGACTTTGTGTTTATCTATCTTTTATATTACTCTTACCGTCTCATCCTGTTTATTATTTTTCTTTCTTTTTTTATTTTGGGATAGAATACAAAAATTTACACTAAAGTCGTTGTAATTTTCCTGGTGATTAAACTGATTTGTTATATTGTGATAGTCTATCTTTCTTTTTTTTTTGGTACAAGATAGTCTATCTTTTTTAGTCAAACCCATCAAATGTTGATAAATAATATTTTTATTTTTTTAAGGAATAAATAATATTTTTATTGTTATATTACACTTTGTAATTTGTGTTTTCTTACTGTTGTAATTTGTGTTAAACTTATGGTAAAATATTAATTAATTGATTATTTAATTGAAAAAATTGTGAGCTAGCTTAGGGAGGAAATGCGGTACAAGAAGATGTTGAGCGTTGACCGAGGACTGACTATCTTGCTAGACACGCCAATTTGATCTTAGATTTAATTTTTTTTAAATGATATTGGATTTTTTTTCTGACACTAAAAAATTATATTGGATATGATAATACATCTCTTGTGTATATTGGTGTCAAATTCGATATACTCACTACCCAAAAAAATTGATATGTGTTCCCGTGACTGTAGCTCACTTGATAAGGGATAATATATAATATATGTATCAGTTGACGTTTGGATTTCGAACACCCCACTTATTCATGGTGAGTATCTCTAGTCATTAGATTATTTGGCAATAAAAATCGATGAATATCTCTAATTGCTAGACTACTTGAAAAAAATAATATGTTAAGAACTTTTTGAATAGTTGAGGATAAGGTTTTTTTTAAGTCTTTCATCTAAAATTTATTGACTCCACCACTAAAAAAAATGGCTTTTACACCTATCAAACCGACATATGTAAATAATTATATTTTTTTATAGGTTCTATATGTTCAAATTAATCTTATCCGAGGAATGTTAAGGATTGTGATTCAATGACTTTTAATCTTATTTGAGGTATGTTAAGGATTATGATTCAATGACTTTAATTTAGAATGGTGATTTTGCATCTATGTAACTCCTTCTTTTTTTGGTCAGAAAGCTTAATGGCTAGAATTCGCTTTATAAGGTGAATAAGTGGGGTGTCCGAGGTTCGAACCTCGGCCCCTGCATATAATAATGCATTGTCCTATCAACTGAGCTATGCTCACGGGACTGCATCTATGTAACTCTTATTACTCTCATTTTTGCATTTTTCTCTCAGATAGAAAATACACTAAAGTCTCTGTGATTTTTCTCTTTAAAATGGCTCAGATACTGAATGTGGTATCTCTTGTTGGAATTTAAACTTTGATTTGTCATGTTATGATGGCTTAGTTATCTTGGTTAAACGTTGATGAATAATATTTTTTTATTATATTTTATAATTTGTGTTAAATTTATAATTTGACAACTTTTTACACTTATTGTATGAGATTAATTGATTATTTAATTGGTCCTCGTGAGCTTATCTCAGTTGATTGGGACAATGCATAAAATATGCAAGGTCTGGTGTTTAAATCTCTGCCACTACAAAAAAGAAATTGATTATTTAATTGAGAAACAATTATGGTAAAAAATTAATTGAGAAAAAATGTGAGCCTCAAGTTAAGGAGAAAATGTGGTACAAGATATTGAGTGTTGACCGTGGACTATGCTAGAGACGCCGAATTTGATTTTGAACGGGAAAAAATTGAAATAATAAAATATCTGGAATATCATTACTGTGGCTGTGACCGGAATTAAGATTCCTTAAACGAGGAAAATCCAGTGAAGGTGGTCCTCCTCCGTCGTCACCATACTCTACACGGCTTGTGATGTTGCGTTTTCGTTGGTCTTTTTGGTCTTAACTTTTCTGTCTTATCATAACTTTACTCTTGACCATTGTGGTCCCCACCTGCCACTCCTTTTTTCACTTTCACGCCTCCTTTTTCCTTTCCTTCTCTCTATATTCTTCCTTTTATTTTTTTAAATCATGCGGTTTATTTTTTACCTATTTTATATACTTTAATGGTTGGAGCTCACACATTTTAAACGTGAAAATAGATTGTTTGAAGTTTGAATCTCGATCTCTATATTACATATTGTCCTTACCAATATTCAAATTTCAATTTACATAATGTGTCACGGTTGCTCTATTTTTTAGTAAAATAGCAGAGTTTGGGAAATTTAATCATCTATAATTCTTGCACATCAAATGAAAGGGTTAATACCTCAAACATTCTATGTAATTTTCTGAGGTTTAAAAATAGTTCACGTAAACAAATAAACACATATTTTGACCTATAGTTTTATATTATTTATATTTTATTGTCACCCTATTTGAAAAATATCTGGGTGAAGCTTGAAATAACTCGTGTTAAAGTAAGAATGTCTCTATATAGCCTGGATAAAGAGTTAAATATGAAGAATTTAAAATTATAAAGATGGAGTATGTGTTTTTTCTCTTAAAAAGGTTATTTTTAGACCTCGCCTAAATTGTAGGGACTATTTGTGGTATTAACCCCAAATTAAATTATTGAAATAGAACATTGTCAATTAATTTAAGGATTGGGTTTTTTTTTATAGGGGAAATAGCTTATAACTTTTCATTAATAATCAAAGTCGCAATACAAAGAGGTGCAACATTAAAGGTATGGAGACTAGCTAAGAACGTGACCTCTCGAGCTAGAGTGTGAGCGGCCTCATTCGGTTGTACTATCTGAATACGTGTTTAACCAAATTTTCAGTCAGTTTTCCAAAACAACAATGACCTATATTATAAAAAAAAAAGAAGTTGAGAAATGAAAAATTAACATAAATATAAAGAGACATGATACAAATTCTCGATGACTTAATACTTTTATTAATTGATCAATAGTTTCATAATATATTTACATTAAGATAATGCTTATCGCAATAAATTATTAGACACCTAATATGAAATTTGCGGTACAAGAAGATGGAGGAGAAAGAAGGGGAATGTTTGTCAACCCTCTTGCAGATCCTCAACAGGGAGAGGAGGGGTAAAATTAAATCTGTAGCACAACCCATATCTAGATGGAGGGTGCAAATTTATAAAGTGAGACATCGTTCTTTGACCATTCATACTATACTTGTCAAGTCATGCCAATTCAGCTTCTCCTTACTAAACATTGGTTTGATTGTTCAAGTCATGTCATCCGAGCTCGGTCCTTACTCAACACTAGTTTGACATTTCATGTGGCACGAACCATGCCAAGCTTGCCCTAAATTAAGCTATGCAAATATACTTGTTGTGGTCCTAGCTCAAGTTATGCATGCTCTAGTTCCACTGGGGGGTTATTTCACATTTCATAAACATAATCAATTGAAAAGGTTTTCATCAATTTAAACTTTCAAATGATTAAACAAAGTAATAGTTCAACTTCCACATCATTCACCATCACATATAAATCACATTATCACAATTATACAATTCTTCAATCACATCAATCATCAAGCACACAAGCAATTAGGACTCATGTCAATCGTGCAATGCGCCTAGACACGACTCATATATGCATGTGGTACCATTCTCCTCCAAGGTCGTCACCTCATGATGCAAACATCACATCATAACCAACGACTATATGGATACAAGTATCCGATCAACGACAATATGGATGTAAACATCCTACATGACATATGATGACTGAATGTATGACTCAATCAACCATGCATGTGTTCACAACAAGTCAACGACTATATTCAACAACTAATTCAACGGCTATATCAACGGCGATATACATGTGTACATGCATCCATCACCAATCACATCAAAATTAGCATGTATGAAATCATCATCAACATTCATCATTTAGAATATTCATTAATCAACATCAACAACATCATCATTATCAAATCATTATTTAACAATCATCGCCACAAAACAACGATTTCGCTTACTTTCTCATAATTCAAGTAAAAGAATTATATAACACACCATGATAAGCATCATGTTCAACAACTATCAATCATTCATTCATCCTCATAAAGTCATATTAACCTATTCACAAAGAGACTTACAAGTTATTCGGTCTTAAAAATCATTTCGACAAAATTCGCCTGTTTCAGTAAAAATCCACAATTTCCGGTTAACTCTAAAGAAACGACGAAACCAACTTATTTGCCTCAACTATGGATATACAATAATCTCATTTATGTGCATTTGCATATACATGTTCGTCTCATCGACCAATTGTGAAAACCAAGTTAGATCCATCATATCATAGGTTAAATACTCTTAAAACACCTTACTTGAACTCCTAATACTCAAGTTTTGAAATTTGGAAACAAACCATAAGTTTTGGGTTGACTTAAAAATAGTTATGCTAAATTTTCGTAAAATTTCACCAAGACCTACTAGGAGTATTTTCATCATAACTCAAAATCTAAAAATCATGTTCAAGTCAAACCAAAACCATTGGAAAGATAACACATTTATCTAAAACTTTCATGTTTACTGATGAGTAAAACCGCAAGTGCACGGTTCTACCGAAGTAGTAAAAAGAGTATCGTTTCGACAGTGAGTTATGAATTCAATTAACTTTTAATAATGATTAGATGAAAGTTTCAAAGGTTAAAAAGTTTGGATTTTTAATTAAAAGAAAATAATAAAAATAAAAGCGCCTTGGGATTTTTGGTTCATCTAGATGACAAATCCTTCACAAAACAAACCCTAAACCTAAACTTTATATTCGACCTACTTTCTAAAGACAAGTTTCTCTTAAGCGTATCAAAGCTTCTTTCGAAGTGCAGTGAGTGCGTTCCTCTAGCAATCACACCTATTCCCATGGTTGATTGCTATTAGAATCCTTGAAGAACGAAACTTTATGTCTCAAGGTTTGCTAGACTATTCTCATGTTTCGCAACCCTTGTCTAATTTCACTTGTTCCAATATCAAAGCTCTGATGTTGCTTTGTGAATTGATATTTGAGATGATGAATTAACAAATACTAACCCTCCGCTGTCGCTTTATGAGTTTGGTATTTGTTAATTCATTATAAAAACGGTGAATTAGATTAGAAAGTAGATTTATATAAAATTATGGTTTATGGCTTGGTTTGATTAGGATTATGTCATTAGACTTATCCAACAATCCCAAGACAAGAAGAGTCCATTCACTAACGTTCCTTGTAGACATAGAAGAGAAGAAGAAGAAGAAGAAGAACATAAAATAAAGGTGAACTTTTATTCAAAGAGACAATTGTCACTTATTATTTCCAAGAACAAAAGATGATTTGTTGTGATAGCTATCTACTCTATTTATAGTTTACAATGACTTAAGCCCTAAGAAATATAACACTAGAATGTTCCACAAGTAACCACGAGCTTTTAGGTCAAAAGTAAACCAATAGGTAGCTTGTCCATGAAGCAGAATCAGCAAAAGAACATCCTGAAGGCAGGCACAGCCGTGCTGCTGGTGGCATGGGCCATGCCAATTTCCTGACCTGGGGGTGACATATTTTTATCCCATATTTTCGTATTTTCATCCCGAATCAGCTCCTAATCCTCTTTCTTTTGCTCCAAGACTCAATCTATCAAATATTTGTTTCTGAAATATAATAACTTGCAATTGAAGTAAAATAGTTCTAAAAAGGAAATAATATTAAATAAAACGAAATCAAATCTAAATAAAACGGACTCAAATAATATATTAAAAACACTAATTTATTGACTCATCATTTACACCAAAGGCCAATTCAAAACAGAAATGTGTGAAAAAGACGCAAGAATGCGAAACATGGAATGTTGTCACTGAGTAACTCGCTTTAAGCGAGTTTCTTCCAGACAGAACTCGCTCTAAGCGAGCTTCAAGCGAGTTTCCCCCTGTTCTTACCGGTTTTACACCATTTTTCACCCAAAATCCCCAATTTTAATCCCCTTAACCCCAAATTCGACCCCCAAGCTTAAACATTTGATTACAAACATAAAAACATATCCAAAACCACAACAAACATCAGATTAAAACACTAATTCATCTCAAATCATCATCTAGCTCATTTTGGTCCTTCACACATAAAAATCAACACATCTTCACAATTCAAACCACAACTTCACCAATGAAAATACCCATGGCATAATTCAACAACAACAACATTTCAAATCAACAACAACTCCATTTAAACATGGATTTATCAACAATCAATAACAACAACACTATGTTATACCAATTTGAACAAAAATCAATAAATATTCATATAACCACAATTCAAGCATGTAAATTCAACAACAACAACAACATGTCTAACTTCAATTTCACATACCCAAATTTAACATCAAAGTAAGAACACAAAATTCACCATTTAAATCCACACAAAAAAAGCACAATTCATAAAATAAGCACATATGAAATTAAGTAGAAAAAGAGTTTTTAGCTTAAGTTATGAATGTACACTATCCCCCTTACCTTAGTTAAGCACAATCCTAGCCTTGGCTTCACTTTTACTCAAACCTCTTGAATCTCTACCTTTCTCTTCTTCTCCCAAGTTTCTTCTCTCTAACTCATGTTCTTGCTCTTTCTCTCTCTACCTCCCTCAAAAGTTTGTGAAATTTGTAAATGACCTAATTTCTCTAAAAACTAGAGTTTATATAGGCTCTACAGAAATGGGCTCAACCCTCAATTGTCTTAATGGGCTCAAAGTTCACACTAATTAATTCACAAAGTTACTATTCACTTAACGGATAAAAATAACGAATAGTTATCGGTTATTAATTAATTAATTAATTATTCCATCTTACTAGTAACTTGGTAAAAATAATTCGTGCCACTAAAATGCTACAAATAATCCTCACAGTGAAATTACTAATTTACCCTTGCTCACAAATGACCAAAATACCCTTCTATCACCAAAAATCCACTAATCCCAACCAAAAAACACACAGAGGCAATTAATCACATACAAGCACATATAAATACACATAATAATTAATTAAAATAAATCCAGCGAACATCGGGTTGTTACACATTATGGGGCTGATTCAGATTATATAATCCAAAATATTCTCATAATAAATTTGGATTGTATAATATAAACCATTCCGATAAGATCAAACTTGGTGCGATGACATGTTATCCAACCTAACGAAAATTTGTGTGTTGGAGGATGTGGTTTCATTGAAACGACGGATCATCTCTCCATAGGATGTGATTTGTTTGGGAGCGTTTGGTATTTAATATGTCATTGGATTGGTTTTTCTTGTGTTTTTCCAGGTTCTGTTTGGACCATTACCTACAGTTTACTCATTTGGCGGGTTTGCCATGAGCTTCTCACTCTTTTCTTAAGGTTATTTGGCTCGCTTGTGTTTGGACAGTTTGGAAGGAGAGAAACAATTATATCTTCAAAAATGCGGTAATTAATCCTCACAATATTGTCGAAAAGGTGAAGTTGAATTCCTTTTTATGGCTATCGTCCAATTTTGTGCCAATTACCTTAGGTTTTCATGATTGGTGGAGACACCCACTTCTTTGTATGGGTGCTGTGTAATTTTTTATTTTTCTAGTGGTGGCATCTGTGTCAGGTGTCTAGTTGTTGTATAGACTTTGGGTGATTCATCGCTTTTAGCACACCTTGTGCGGGGTGAATCACTCTTCATTTGAGCAATATATTCCATTTTGATTTGTTAAAAAAAAATATGAACCCTTGCACAATGTGGAGGGTGGCGTTACAAGCAAGGTTTGAATGGTTTATGATGTGTTAATTGAATTTTAAACATTATACATGATTCATATGTACTTACACTCTATGAACATTTTATGGCTATAAATAGTCTTGCATCCTTCAACATTTTCATTCATTCTTCACTTTTCAATTCGTATACATTTTTTTCTTAAATTCAATTTTGTGAGTGAGTTATGATACCATGGTCATTGTTGACCACTCATATTATTCTCAAAATTGCTTTGCAATTTATGTGGTATAGTATAGTAGTCAACATAAACCTTCATATCAATTGTAGTATGATTTATGAGTTTAAATAGTTTTCAAATTATATAATAAAAAAAACATTCGATTATATATATTCTGAACGAAGAATATTTATGGGAATAAAAAACTATGGTATATTAGGGGAGGATAGGATGAAGAAATAAATAACCGAATATGATTTGATTTCCTCGCTAGACAAAAATTTCAATACTTATCAATAAGTGTTTTTCATCTCATTACAAACTCCCTCTTATGAGAGATTTTGATGTTACTCCTCCCCTTTTCTGAACATGGCCGTTTTGGAGGTCAGGCTTTTGTTTTAAGAATACCACAAATCATTTCATAATAGTAGATGACATCATATGCACTAAAGGTTATATCATGGCCCTACAAGTATGACATTAAAGACTAATTGTAAAATATGCAATGATACAAAATATCTAATGATATTCACAAATATTGAAATTTGGTTGAGATAAAAAAAAATGTTGTTTATGAGTACATTCTTTTTTTATAAGAATTGCTATTTATTAATGATACAACCACATAAATTTAACATAAATATTTACTGCAACTTGTATTGAATTGTAAAATTTTTATGCAATTGTTTAAACTTAAAATTGGTAATATATCTAAGATTATGATATTGGTATTATTGATCTTTCGTCAAATCCATGATTGAAATTACATCAAAATGTTGAATAAACATAATATAAGTAGTGCAAACTAATAAACTTTTACAAAATATATATTAACTTTATCAGCTAATAGTAATTTATAGGTATTACCACATTTTCACATAAAAATTATTACTTTAAGTTACCATTAGATTGCACAGAACTTTACCATACTCAACATCAAATATTTTGATGGTATTCCCATTAAGAGTAGCTAGAAGTTGTAGAGTACATAAAATTGCACAAAAATAAGATTAACATTACACTCAAGATTAAACTACGTAATGAATAACATCATGCTGAGATGAAAGGAGGTTTAAAATGACAAAAACTAAATGGAAGAAAAACATCTATAAAAAATAAATTTGAATCGAACAAAAATAAAGAAAGTAAAAGAAGCATCATCGTTCTCTCATTGTCTTGTAATTTCTTTCCATAGAGATATTCTGTTCTTTCTATCCATATTTTATGAAAATGAACGTTTTTTTGTCAAAATTGCATCAAGTAAATTGAAGAAAAAAAACTAAGGAAGAAGAAAATATTTCAATCACCATAGATTTGTAGCTTCAAGTATGACCACCGCCATCATCGTTATCTCATTATGTTGTTATTTCTTTTCATAAAGATCCTCTTTTCTTTCTATCCATATTTTCTAAAAATGAACAACATTTTTTTATTAAATTGCATCAAGTAAATTGAACAAAAAAATGAGGAAGAAGTAAATGTCTCAACCAAAATAGATTTGCAGTTTTAAGCACCACCACCGCTCTACATTGTTGATCTCCATCTCGTATGTGAACCTTCGTTCTTGTATAAAAAAAACTGCAATTGAAATTTGTAGAATAAGACGAAGAAGTTTTTCCCGAGGGAAAGAAAGATAAAGAAATTAAAGAATCAAGATAAAAAAAAATTAAAGAATATGTTAAATAGAGAAAAAAGAGTTTACATAAAAAGAATTGTCATTCATCTGCATATGAGTTTAATGAATGTTTTATTCTAATGTAATCATATAACTCCATTGTGCACTCTATAATATTAATAGAGCACTGTTATAGGAGATATCTCTCCAAATTCTACTTAAACTAGTGAATGGAGTTTTACGTTACCAACTTATATGATTTTGGCATTGACTTTATTTCATGTAGGTTACTTGTCTTTGCATAAATGTGAGACGGTTGCTTTTCTAACATTGAGAACCTAAATGCATGATGTTAAAGATTAATTGTGAAATATGCTAGATTATAGTGGATGGGTAAAACTGGTATGATATGGGTGAACTTTATGTACTTCTACTTTTATTTAGAAAACTAACATAACAACTAAGAACTTGGGTTTAACTATTAACATTTAGTTGTAATATATGTAAAATTGTTCTATTGAAGGGGGGAAAAGGCGTAATTACTGAAGTTGCTATCATTGGTTTGAGTCACCAAATAAGGACTTGAGGAATCCCATTATAAGCATTTACATATTAGATAACACTAAGAACAACTTAATGATGGAGGTAAAATAAAGAAAACAAAAACAACAACAGTGAAAGAGATCCTATAAATATAGAGATAAAGAATAGAAATACGACAAAGGAATATGATATATGAACAGTACGTCATTAACTGAAAGAAAAATAATGAATTATTATGTTTTATTAGGGTTTGTTACTTTAACCCTTTTTTTCTCTACGCAAAACAATTTTGATCCATCATAATTAATGGCTTAATTCACTCAGATAAAAAATTAAAATAAAATCAATAAATTAGTTCATTCATTACAAAAAATTAGAGTCTTGCTAACAACTCACTACAAGAATAATCTAAATAAAATTGACATTGAATGATACAGTGTTATTTTTTTATTGCACTTCACATGAAGTGGAGAACTAAGTCTCGCAAGAGGGACTTGAGGAATTTCAAATCTGGATTTATAGTTTGCCTGTAAGAGAAGAAAGTTTTTATTGGTGCGTACAAGAGAGTGAGTTTAGGACTAGATAGAGGTTTCACTTTATTGTCTTACTGCTTAGTCATGCTAAAATTAAGCCACTATCAAGTTTAGTATAAACTATTCATTTTTATGAAGTACATGTCTACCTATAACCACTAAATACTTTGGAAATTATATGCTTACTTTTACAAGCTTGGGAGACCATCCTCCAACAACGTCAAATGCACACAGCTATTGTTATTCCATTGAGGAACTCAAGATATTTAAGGAAAGGTAACCGATTTTGAGTTAAGTGTACAATATTATATACATTCGTAGGTAGTTTTACCTTTCCAAAGGTTGTCTGTTATTGAAGTTATTAAGCGTGAAAGGCAGACATCACAATTGCAGTCAAATTCTCTATTTTTACCTTTTCATATATGCCTTTTAAGGTCTTATTCAGTTTCAGAGTGTGATTTTCAAGCAGGCCAAATCTCTATTTTTACTTCACTTCAGTAGCATACTTTCAAATTGATTCAGACTTAGAATTGTGATAATTAATGGATAATGAAATCCATAAATTGAACCAATAAAAAGAAAAAGTTGAACTCATTTAGACACCAGTATTATCGTTATTATTATTACAAGTTAGTTTAAACTTCTGTTAATCTTTTAATTTCTCTAAATTGTTTAAAGATTAATTCATCTTGACTGAAGCTTCCCAGGTCATTCGCAGTTGTTTTTATGACAGCTGCGCTAAATGCACTAGGAAGGCTAAAACTTCAAATGACCAATTTTAATGTGAAAACACCAAATGACCAATTTAAATGTGAGTGTGGACAAATTTTTGAACAGGAAGGTAAAAAGATATACATATTTTTATGCTTATAGATATCATGATGGAATGTGTGCCATTTGATTCAATGGTTGACATGTTAGTTTCTTTTGTTCACATGTACAAGTTTCCAATTGTAGGTCCCAATTTGATTGTAGAATTTTTTGATGAGCAAGTACATAAATGGTGGTTAATGAAATATGATGGGAACAAACACCGTAGAACTCTCCGATTAGTTCAACATGGTGGACTTGGACAATTATGTCAACGTGACTATGACCAATTCTAAAATTGTCACTATGTTTTAAGGACTAACTTGGGCTTTGTTGTTGTTTTGAGTTATAATCCTACTAATTCTATATGTAATTTGGAGTTTAGAACTTTGACATAAGTTTTTGTTATTAATAAACTTGTGTGTGTATGTTTATTTGTTTTTGCGCAACTTTTTTTATCTATGACGTTGACACAGGACATGACGGTGTAAGATAATTCATAATAATAGTAAACCAAACCATAAACTCAGCATGTTCCATTTTCTCTTTCAACTTCTTAACTGAGAATTCATATGGTTTATATTTCGATTTTGTTAAAAAATCAGCTAAAACATTAATTTAAAAATATTACTAAGAATAAACTAAAATACATATAACTGTCTTTTTGTGACTCTTAAAATTGTGTTTTAATATTATTTTTTCCCGATTTCATGCTGAACTCGTTAAAATTGTGAAACATATCTTTATTCTTAAATTTTTTAATGTTCTTGTTCTTACTACAAGTATTATATTATTAAATCAAAGATAAATTAATCCGTGCGAACACCGCAAATATAATAGACACTATCAAATTTACGTAGTAACTTTTTAATGTAATACTCTATTTTAACTGAAATGTAGTCCTCTTTTTTAACCGCTTTGAACGTTATTTTATGTTTTTGGGGTCTTGAATTTCGTTTTTGGAATTGAAGGTGAATGTGATTTGTTTGTATGTCTTCCGTTATGGTGATATTGCTCTGTCTGTAATAGTCTGCATTTTCGACATATACTTGTATGTGTATTAATAATCTTTAAAAGTTTATTATGTTACGTTAGAGATTAGACTGGTTTGTGATTCTTGACAAATGTTGGTCGTAATAGTTGTGTTTTTTGTCTTGCAAAATATTCCAATAGTTGTGGCCAATCATTCTATCATATGGAAATATGAATCTATTATTCTTGTCAACGGTGGAATAAATATTATATTTGTACGTGTTAATACATTGTAGCATAAACATATGTGTTTCGATATATTTGCATAATAGGTAACAACTTTGATTTTTTTTCATCTGTGTGATAGTAGTTAAGTAACAAGCGATCATCGCACGTAATAGTCATCCCGTGCATCGGCGCGGGTCACACGCTAGTATAGTAACCAAACATCTTACACAACAAGGAATCAAAGTTACTAGACATACTCACCACAAAGATTTATAAGGAACATGTGAATAAATAGTAATCAACATATGGACAATATTCAATTATTTATATATTTTTTATTAAAAAAACTTTATTCATTTGGTAAAATTTTACATTGTATAGGTTTAATCTTACTACACAATTTCTTTGCACTGACCATCACTACTCTAAAGTAGACTAATTTCTTTACATTATAGTAAATGGTTTTACTATTGACAAAGAATTATGTTGCCATTTTCAACAATATTGCGAGATTTATTTTTTTTTTGAGAAAAAACAATTCATATCAGAGACGTGTTACATAAATTACGTTATTTAATTAATGTTATTATTTTTAATTATCTTTATTAATAATTGGATACTAATTAATACAATTCCATGATAAAAATATTATTGGACTATAGCCATATGATGAAATAGATCCCACCTTTGTGTATAGCTTTGTCAATAACTTTATCAAAACTGAAAGGCTTGATAGGACCTGTCTTGGGGGTCTGCTGCAATAACTTGATCAAGAAAGAGTGCACACAAATTCCAAAGCGTGCGTGAGGCACTTTAACCTTTACGTTCGATTCTCTACCACCACTAATGTTAACCAAATGCAAAAGCGTATATCAACGAATCCCCTTCTGGATATAATGGAATCTTTGACATGACTTGCACATTCACACCAAATGTATCGATCAATGATAGTTTACAAAATAAAGTTCTATCAATTTCTATCGTGCACTCGAGAAAAGAAATAATGATTTAGTATTATTTTTTATAAAACTTAGACTCACAAGAATGTGACATTCTATCTCTTTTTCTTACTTCTTTTCTGCCACCAAAGTGTGTATGTTGATAGAAATGCTTATGTCATTTGGTTAAGAGAAACAACCATTTGGAAGAGTTTGTTCATGAATGGTTGTAATGCTTGAATCATCACGCAATACATCTTTTATCCAAAAGGTCTTTATTTTACCATTGTAACTTTCCAAATATATTTTGGAAATTTCTCTCACAATCCCCCATCATTTTCAAAATATATTTAAATCCATTATTCCAAAAATATCATGGTTTCAAATAAAGTTATCTCACGATTTGAAAATTTACTTAGTTAGTTAAGTTTTCACTCATCCTCAAATACAATGACAGGTAAGTTTTGAACCAATTATTCATTAGAACAAATGTGCATAACTCTCACATGAAATCTCATTACCATTGATCGAATTATAAAAATGAAAAATTTGTTAAGGTCTTATCTCCGTGTATCCTTTTCATAAGAATTTAAGATTCAACCCCTTGAACTCAATGAAGCGGCCCCGCTTCATTCTCACATAGGTATGAAGTAGCAATAAACGTCACAAGAAAGGGGGGTTTGAATTGTGACCCTTTTAAAAATTATTCCTTCAACTTAAATAAGTATATATGCTCAAGAAAATATTTGGTTAGTAATAAAATATTATAACATTAGGACCAGAGAACTCTGGATAATTATAATAAATAAAAGGACCAGAAAGTTCTGGAATAAAAGACTGAAATAAATAAAGCAGTAAAGGACCAGAAAACTCTGGATATATAACTGAAATAAAGAAAGCAGTAAAGGACCAGAAAACTCTGGATATATAACTGAATTAAATAAAGCAGTAAAGGACCAGAAAACTCTGGATATATAACTGAAATAAATAAAGCGATAAAGGACCAGAACACTCTGGAAATATTAAGAATAAAATAATTAATTAATAAATAGGACCAGAAAGTTCTGGATAATTATTAAGTAGTAGGTTATTAATTTTATTTTATTTTAAGGACCAGAGCACTTCTGGAAAATTAATATAGTTAGTTATAGGTTAAATGTGACGGCCAGAAATTAAGAGATGAGAGAAGAGAAAGAACACAAGAGATTTATCCTGGTTCGCCTAACCGGCTACGTCCAGTCCCCACACTA
>Ga0228710_1000489_pt1 | contig 50312 bp, 24 predicted proteins | sample MedpolnodulmetaG_FD_177995 | JGI IMG/M metagenome (GOLD analysis project Ga0228710, IMG submission 177995) | Root nodule microbial communities from Medicago polymorpha collected in Santa Monica, California, United States - pink nodules | ecosystem: Host-associated > Plants > Roots > Nodule... | reverse complement strand
TTTGTTCCTTTGATCTTCGAAAAGTTGTCATTTGCATTTCTTCATGTTTTCTTGCTTCTAGAGTGTCCAGGCGTGTATTTTCCTACAAAGAGTTGGCGTTAGATGTGAAAAGCATAATTGAATGATTATTCAGTATTTGTGAGCTTTTCGCAGGATAACTTGCAAACCAAGTAATCAAAGTGCCTAAAATATACAGTCTATTTAACTCCTTTTTGACACTTATCAGTAACTCACTACAAGATAAGCATGATGCCCTATCCAATTCAAATGACGTTTATCTAAGTAGAAACGACCTAATAACGATTTATAAGTTGGTTACAATTCAAAGCAATGGAGCATGTTGACGCTATGTTTACTTTTGAGGTGGAAACAAGATAGTTCCTAAAACTTAGTAGAAGGTTGTTACCCTAAGTTGTATGTCTTTCCAAGATGCGATGTCGCCTAAGGTGGTGCAGTAGGTAGGTTCATGTGCTACACCATGCTATAAGACGGAGTGGTCACCTCAGTTAATTGGACCTGACTCATTTATTGGGTTTACATGTCATTTTTTTAGGGACGGGTTTACATGTCATGTTCTTAATAAGCTTTGATGTTGGACAATAAAAAATTGGGTTTACATGTCATATTCTTAATAGGCTTTGACATTAGACGATAAAAAAAATGATTGATCAAGCATTTTAAGTTTGCATCATTACACCAATGATTTGATTTTGTCTTTTGGGTATAGTTATTTTAGGGTTTGTTTGGATGATCAAAGAAAGAGTAAGGAAAGAAAGAGTAAGGAAAGATTATATGAGGAAAGAAAAAGAATAGAAAGGGGGATGATTATTTTGGTTGTTTGGTATAAAAGAAAGTGGAATAGAAAGTTGAAGGAAAGAAAGATATATATTTATTAATTGACATAAATACCCCTGGACATAATATATATAAAACATGTGTCTATCTACTCTTTCAAAGGAAAAAGAAGTTGTGGCTAGGTGTGAGTAAAAATGAAACAGTAAGTTGAAAAAATAAAAACAAGAGAGACAACAAAGGACTAAAGGAGTAATAGCTATATCTAAAAAAAATGAATAGTAAAAAGTATATAAAAGGCAATATGAGTTGGGGGCATTTTGGACTTTTCAAACAAATATGTGATGTTTTCCAATCTTTCTGTCCTGGTCAGTGTGGAAAGGATTTTAGGTGTGGGTCCCACCCTACTTCCTTTCCTTGCTTCTTATTGTTCCCTTGAACCAAACTGTGGAAAGATTGTTGGTTTCCGTGCTTTCCATCCACAATCAATCTTTCCTTCCTCATTCTCGCGAACCAAACATACCCTTAGTGTTTAGTATTTCATTTATTTTATTGTTATTTACTTTAACATTTTATTATATTGTTACATCTCTTCTGTATTTTATGACTCGCAAAATATTTATCATTACAACTCATGGCTCATCAAGAGCCTAAATTCAATTACAAATTTTATTGAATTTGGTTTGAAAAAGTTGAAATGGACTTTGTAAAATTATTGATTATTACTAGTTTTTTCTTTTGGGTCGACAAGTTTACGTGGTTGGGTTTGAGTAAGTTTATTACTCGAATTTGTTAACTAGTTTGCAGTTTTGAAAATCATTAATACCCATTTATCCAACTTGAACTGTCAAGTTGGGTCGATCTGGATAGATTGGTTTGGTTGATTTTTTCAGTTTTACCCGACCCATGTATTTCCATAGTTACAGAGCTTGTTGTTTTCCCTGTCTCTAAGATTATCTTTGTTTCAAGTTTGTTGAATTTCATTTCGGGAATAACTTTCTTAGAAATATAAAGAAAAGAGTTTTATTCCTAGACATTTTAAAATAAAAAATTGGTTAATATTTATATATTATGGGAAACTATTATATAGTAAAGGTTAATAATAGTTCACACGGATTTTTCGTTTTTGCTAAACCAGGAGAATGACTCGGCATCAAGAAGAGTCGTCGACATCCCAATTAGGTTGGCACGCCAAAAACACTCATATCCTCTGCGGCCAAACTCAAAAAATGTTATTTAAAAATGGAAAAAAATATATATATATACAAGAGGAGAGACTAAGTCAAAACCCTCGACAAAAGAAAACAAAAAAGCAAAGAAAAGCAATTAGGGAAATTTAAAATTAGGAAAGCCAAATCTATCTCTAAAGAAATCCCCGCGAACCTCCTCTGACAATTTAGACCACCAAACCGCACCCTGAAGGGAGTGCCCCATAATTGTTAGCTTGTCAGCACTACAATTACCTTCCTGATAATTATGCGAGGAAATAACCTCTAATATTCCAATATAAAAAAATCACATGGATTTATTCTCATCTTCACGGTAACTTTCATTGCCATTCTTTCTTTTTTTATGGAAATGTTTTTCTTTCTCATGAATTTTTTACACCCATGAATAAAATTTTATAAACTTGTAACAAATATTGTTATCATTTTTTTTTTGGTGATCAATATTGTTATCATTTTATTCCATAAATATACAAAACTAATTAAAATAAACACACCCTAAATATATAAGATTTTTTTTTATATTTTTTTTATAAGACTTATTTTATATTTGTAGTGCATCAATTATTTCTTTACAAAAATACTCTTATTTTATTATATTTAAGAAAGATAATTATGGTGATGATTGATAAAAATTCCAAAGAATAAAATGTTTCAATTACGAGCCTAATAATTATTATAGGGAAATGTTAACGAGTGCCTCCGGATACTCTTTAAGCACTTTAAATAGTAAGTTTTTAATGAAAAGTTGTGTATTGAATGCATTGAAAATTTTAATAGTTGATATTTAAAGAATAATTACTAAATTTGAGATGCTTACAGAGTGCCCGGAGACACTCGTTAACAAGACAAGACCCATAATTATATGCATATTTTTTGAAAGAATTATACGGATAACATGCCTTTTAAAATGAATTACATGGATAATTTCAACAGAGAAAAAAATTAATGTACTTTGTTATATATTGTCAATAAAAGGTTTGCATTACTAGTACAGCATAAGTTGATTTTTATTTTTTTTAAAAAAAGCATAAGTTGATTTTTAGAAGTGGTTAAAATAAATGTCAAAGGTTTCTAATAACCCGACAATATTGTACTAAAGTTCGATGAACTTAATTTTTACTTAGATGATATTTATACTCCTAATAAAGGGAATGCATAGGGTTTTTTTTGTGTAACATATTTCCATATTTTTTTTCATGTAAGATATTTCCATTTTACTTTAATCGAATTGTTTCTGGTTATAAATGGTTTGTTCAGTTTTATCGCATAGTGACTACTAATTCAAGAACGTCCCATTCAAATCTTATTAGTATAATCAAGACATAGGAGGATGCTTTTTTTCGTACCACCACGATGACGAAACCAAATTTGGGACTTGGATTATATCTAAATCCAATGAATGGTGAAGAATATGTCAAACCGCTATCTCTAACTTTGACAGTGTTAATCTATTACCTATTCTCCAAAGTGCCAAAGTACAGCTTCAATCAACGTTTGAATTTTAAGTTTCAAACGTCATTATGTCTTTCCTTCGTGGATAATTTGGTGCATGTTCTTTTCTTTTTTCTTCTTTAAGAATATTTATTGCATGCTTATAAAGGTAATACTATGTTCTTTTTTATTTATTTAAATAATTTGAATAACATGATCTCTTGTTTTCTACTTGTATAAATAATGTTGTCTTGTGTCTAGCCCAACGGACAATATCGATATTCTTAAGTTAAACACATTCATTTAGATTTGAATTCAAAACCTCATAATTATATATGTGAGAGTTTTAGATAATATTTATCATTTTATCTACAAATAAAAAAAATGTCTTTCTTTAGTTTTTTGACAAGAATCATATCAGCCTTGTATATACTCTCATGACCTTGAAAGGCAAGTTGAAAATATCGCAAGATTGCTTCTCATATTTGTATTTGTATTTAGCATGAAATAAACTTTTTAACACGTTAAAACCTTAAATTTTAATAACATGCCAATTCATTTTTTTTACTACTCATGTAGCTCATCCTACTTTTTTTTTTTTACGTGGCTCATCCTACTTCTCTCCCTACATACCATCATGGGCAAAAAAATGAATATCATCTTCGTATTTATTATTATAAAGTAGGCTTAATAACAGTTTTCACCTCTTAACTTTCACGAAGTTGCGATTTTGGCCCCTTAAGAAAAAAACTACAAAACGGCCTCCTAAGTTTTGCAACTGTAGTAGTTTTGGCCCCCCAAGGCAAAAAAAATAACACGTGACACCTCACTTACGGTGCCACGTCAGCATAGACCGAGTCAAAATTGGCCTTGAGGGCCAAAACTGCTACAAATGTAAAACTTAGGGAGCAGTTTTGTAGTTTTTTTTCTTATGAAGGCCAAAATCGCAATTTTGGAAAAGTTAAGAGATTAAAACTGTTATTAAGTCGATAAAGTAAAATGAAAAGTTAGCACCATACGGCCACACGACATTATGCTTGAAAGCATAGCCAATGAAAACTCTTTTATTTTATTGTAACGAATGATTATTTATCCGTGATTGAGCAAATTTGCACACACTTGGGGCAAACGTAAATCATACTTGTCATTTTTTTTTTTTAATATAAACCATACTTGTTGGACTAGCAAAGGACACGTATTTTTATTGCGACTTTTTTTTTTGGTCAAGATTTGCGACTTTACCACAAGAATTTGATGATTGTAAACCATTTTTTTTTTATAAAAATGATTGTCAATGTTTTTTTCATAGGAGATGATTGTCAATGTTGAAAAACTAAAAAAATCATTTAAATATAAAGACCCTCTTAAAACATTGAATTTATAATAATTTGGACTCTTTAAACAGTAGAGAAATAAAGAAAAACAAATCTAGAATTTATCATGCATCTATTATGTGCTTATATTATTCTTTTTACTAACAGCTACTTGAGTAAAGTTATACTAAAGTGGTCTTGCGTTATAAAACGAGAGTAATTTTCATATACTATCAATGTAAAATATTTCAAAATTGTCAACCAACATGAACCACCATTTGTGACTTTTTAAGTAACAAGTGATTGAACGGTTAAAATCAATTGATAAAGTAAAAATGTAGTAGTGTCACACTGTCACTGTATGAATTAGATCCTTGTAAAACAATAAAGAATTTTTTTTCCTACAGCACCAGCGTAATTAAAATCTTTTGACAGTAGACCCTCAACTCCTAAAAAGTATTCCCACAAAGGCTATTTTAACCTGCTACAGAACTAACCTCAGGTTGGCTCGGTTTTTTTCACAAATGTCTCCATTTGTTATGATCATATTCCTCAGCGTAATTAAAATCTTTTGACAGTAGACCCTCAACTCCTAAAAAGTATTCCTAGAAGTATGCCAACGGAATATGAGAATCCTATGTCTCTCAAATGAACAAACTCCAAGAGAAAATGTCTTTCTTACCTGTAGGCAATATCCCTAAAAATAATCCCTCAGCATATGAGAATACGTCTTTCTTACCTATATTTGTTTTATTCACAATACTTCATAATTCAACCATGTAATCAAACATCATTTTATACATCAAAGGATTGGCTGTATAAGGCAATAATCGATGGGGAAAAACCCCTCTATATATTTGAATCCCGTGACGATTTTAAGGCTTATAAGCTTTAATAGCAACTCAAATTTGTTATTATACAAGAAGGAAGAAAAAAGAAACAAAGGGGGAGAGAAGAGAATGTACAGTAAAGGCACAAGATTAAGCATGCGTATGGTAGAAAAGGGCCACAATAAATTGAATTAACGTAATCTAACAAGATGCTCTCGCCTACAATACATTACAGTTAGGTACAACCAGACATGTTATTATCACAACGAGGATGAAACAGATCTGGTGTTCCGTCCGAGGCCAAGACCTAAGCCCACAGGAATGCTGTCATTTCTGGTTTTACCTTGGTTACTATGACTACAATGTGAAGAATGAACATGACCATTACTATGACCATGATGTGTTTTTGAGTTGGTACTGTTTGAATCCACATTAATAACAACATGGCCATTTCCGTTTCCGTTGGCATGATCAGAATGAGAATGTGAGTCTCCATTTGTTATGGTTGAGCCCCTTGCCATGTGCATCATTCCTAGACCCTCCTCAGAGTTGCCTGATTCTTCAACATACTCCAAGTCTTCATTGTACCCATTGATCAAAAAATCAGAACAGTTCTTCTTGATACCATGATCATATGGGTTTCTGAATCTACCACCTGGACCTCTGAGGTAGCTATACCGCAATGCATTTGCCATTTCATTTGTTGTAATATTGCGTGATATCTGAGAAAAGAAAGAAAAACAAAAGGCAAAAAGGACACATAAGTCAGATCAGAAGAAAGAGAAATTCTTTTGTACCGATAGGCTTGTAAGACATACCTGACTAGCCTGAACAGCTGTCAAAGCAAATACTCCGAAGAAGAGGAAAAAATCAGCAATTAGAAATGATATTGCACCAATGTGATTTTTACCAGCATAATTAATCCATGCCCCAAACGAAGAAGGAGCAAGTGGATCAGTCAGTACTCCTGCATTCAGAATTTTGGTTTCTATCAGATGTTTGAATTGCACAAAAATTAACAAAGTAACTCTGTCTCGACATACACATACTTGTAAGACATACTCCACCAGTAACCAACATTGCTGAAACTTCAAGAATAAGAAAAGCAAAGAAATCCCATTTATTCTTCTGCAATCATAAAATGTAACATATCAGGATAATTTGTTTGCTAAGGGAAAACCCGGCCTATTGAATATGCAGAAAAATAAAACCGCCTATTCAAAATTTAAGGATAATTAAAAAAGAATAAAATGACGTTGGAGTAGGATTAGCGACTACTTTATCACTCTAGTAAGAGGGTGAGATAAGATTTATAGTCTTGCCCAATTTACAAAACTGATTTACTGGAAAAACAGTTTCTGGTAAAAATAAATTCAAATAACTCAATGGTCAACTTACACAAGTATGTATATTTTATTTTTACAGCTATAACATAGAATTAAACTTAAGAATCACCAGCACCTCCATTCAAGGAAGACTGATCGACCAAGACAGGCCCATGGCAAATGTATCAGCAAATAAGACTGTTTTTTTTTGGTGAAGGGAGCAAAAATAAGACTTAGACATCAAAAAAAGTGCACTAATGCATGTACTGAATATTGATATGTGGCATGCTCCACATCCATGCTTTAATTTTATTCGGTGTATAAAGCATATTTGCAAAGGAAAACACCTAGAGGAAAAAACAAAATCTGAGACTAATTTCCCTTGCCCACCAACCTCTTTGTTGTCAAAGTCAATGACAAAATTAAAAGCTTAAAATGTTCAACTAAAATTCAAATGCAAAAGCATGTAAACCACAAATTCATCAAGAAGTACCTTGCCAATGCAATTGGATACCCAAGGACAATGATGGTCAAATTGCTCCACACAACGATCACATGTAGAACAATGTTTTGCACGAAGAGGTCTGACAATCTAACGAAAAAGCAACATAAAATTGAGTACAAAATTGTTTGAAGCAAAGGAAGGACAGACATTTATAATCTGTGTGCAAGATATTGATTACTGGTGATAAGGCTTCATGCAGAAAATCTAAAGAAAGCCAAAACAACCTTGCATGTTGCACAAAGTTGGGACCAATTTCCAGCTAGCAAAGCAGGATTATTTTTCTCAATCTTCAAAAGAGGCTCCTGCGATAAACCATTCAAACTTTTGAAGTCATTGGCATATACATTTAATATATATTTAGAACACAAAGAGATTGCACACCGATATGGTAAAAACTGCAAAAGGAAATAAAAATGAAATACTGCAGGTGGGGGTACTGCTGGAATCAAAGTAGAAATTAGGTGTAGCAGAATAAAACTCACATCATCTTTCATATTCTGAGTGTCATGCCCGTTCGTTCTGATATAACCTGGATCCTTGCTGTCAAAAACAAATTGAGGAAGATTAAGAAAACAGTCAAACAATAAAACAAATAAAATCTTTTTACAAAAAGGCAGATATTTAAGAAACAAGTTGTAACTAGATATTTTAATAATCTACAACTGAAAAATGAACTGCTGCTCTACATGTCTATCTGCAAAGTTCACACCATATAGTTAGTACATAATGACCATCATACATTACAATTTACAAAACATTGCTACCTTGAAGTTCCATCAATATTGTTATCTTCAGAACTTGAACACAAAGGATAGGAAAAAGATTGTTGAAAAGGTTCCAATACACATCAAATAACCTAAAGTGTAAAAAAAGCTACTTGGGGGAATATATCCAAAAAAGAAAGCATCATTGGATTTTAGATGGTCAGATATGAGTTCCATAAATAATCATAACATCTAACTATCCTAAGTATAATTACTACTTTACATTAGACATGAATGATGGACATAGCATCTAGCTATCCTATCGGTAGCAGGATAGCAACCTCATTATAATTAAATAATACACAGAAAATCACATTGAGATTTTCCATAACAGCTTAGAAAATCTACAAACGGTCTCTTAAAAACCTTAAAAAGATGAAACAAGGTCATCTTACGGTTTTGAAAAGTAAGCTGTGGTCCTTATAATAGCCTAGAGAACTTTCATGAGATGATATATAGTTTTGAAGTCCATAATACTCACCTGCTACACCTATAAAACATCACCAATCCAACAGTAGCAAGCAACACTCCAAACCATGCAAAAAGGCCAGCTGATGCTGTCAGCTTTGGCATATTTGTTGCTGAAGATAAAATTAACAGAAATGATGGAAATAACAGTCAGACTACAGCCATGAAAAAAGGCATAAATATGCATGACGGTGCTCACAGAAACCCACAATTGATTTCAAATGTGGAAGTTTAGATAGATACCCAAGATGACCGAATGAATATAGGTGACCAATAGCACAAAAATTATGCACCAAAGTACAGGAGCAAGTCCTAATTTAGATATCTTTCCAAGGCGGCTGTTAGAGTCAAAGCTTTTATCAAGAAGCATTCGGGCATTTCCCTGTAAAAGAGATTTAGCAAGAAAAGCTTATCACATATAAGTGTCCAATATATGAACCAAATATAGTGAAAATATTTGACAGGTCTACAATCAATCATCAAATCAAAATGATGATGTTTGTGAAGCAGCAAACATAAATCTAGAAGGTAAAAAGCAAATTCATAATAAATACGCAGATGTGACGCTTTTATTTAAAAGAACCAAGTAGCTACTTTGTTACAAACTCTCGGACAACCATACTCATTCAAAAGAATAAAGAGTTTCTTTACAATGGGCATGACCTTTTCATGTAAAAACTGTTAAGTATTTGGAGGGCAAGAAGGTGTGCTCATCTTCAGCATTTTTACTTTCAGTAAATACTTCTTTTTCCATAGCAATATAGTGGGCTTTATATTTTGTCAGGAGTGAGTCTTAGGTGATACAACTTTTAGTAGCATAGCATTGAGCCTTTTACAAGTCACTTTTTAAAATCTAAGTGTTCCTGAGTAGAAATATAATATGATTAACTAGTGTAAAATCATAAAGACAGAATCAGCATGCACCCCTCACTCATCTAAACAATATCATGTAATGGGAGAGGTTTATGCTGCAAAAGTGGTCCAGAAGTCAATATGCATTGCAGAAGCATGTCTGCATTTACTAATACCATTGGGAAAGAATGACAATTAGATTTTGCACATTTAACACTGGAAATACATTTCTCTGTAAAGGAAACACACATAAAAATCCATTTGAGCACATATTCCATAAATTCAATGAACACAAATCTTTTCAGAAAAGATAGCCACAGTTTCATTCTCAAAACCATTGGCTGGGGTGGGGAGAAACCAAAAAGATGGATGGCAAACTTTCATCCAAATGACATTACTAAGCAAATTAAAATATTTTGGTTATAAAACACTCACAAGGAAAAAAGCAACTTGTCTGTGTTTCCTATCAGAAGCAAGCTGAGCTGGTGTAAGGCCACTAATATCAGTCACTACCAGGTCTTCCTTTTTGCCAGCCTGTACTAACACAGTACAGGCCTCCAAGTTACCTCGCATAGCAGCCCAATGGAGAGGAGTGGTACCTGAATAAAGTGGGGAGAATAGAAGAATAATGCCTTTAAAATCAAAGAACAATTTGTAATATATATCGGTACATGAATAATTTCAGCACAATAAAAGAAGTTCAAAATAGAGCATAAGAGCATACCGTCTTTATCCGGACGCCCCCGATGTGCATCAAGAAATAACAGAAGACGTATACAATCAGCAAAACCTTTGTAAGCAGCCCTAAAATTGAAGCCAATAGAGAATAATCAATTCACGCACTTTGACACTGTGGAAAGATTGTGACAAGGAGAGAAAGTTGAGGGAAAGAAGCACTTCCCCTTGTTTGGAACTCACTAAAAAGGCAAGGGAAAGAAAGAATTCACTGGGACCCAAACTAAAAACCTTTTCACTCAGATGGACGGAAAGGTTGAGAAACACTTATTTTGTATGAGAAGTCCAAAACACCCCAACTTTTATTGCTTTTATTTATTTCACTATTCACTTGTAACCTCTCAATTTATTTTTTCAAGTCATTGCCACTTTTTTCTTCCTGTCTCTGTGGTGTGAAATTGAACTATTATTCACAATCTAGCCATTTTCTTTTACCATACACGTGAATGTGTGTGTGTGTGTATTATTTATATTCAAGGTTATTTATGTCAATTATTATTTATAGATCTTTCTTTCCTCCAACTTTCCACTCCACTTTCTCTTATACCAAACAACCAAAATAATCCCCTCACTTTCTATTCTTTTTCTTTCCTCATACAATTTTTCCATTCTCTTTCTTTCCTTTCACTTTCATTCTTCAACCAAACAAAGTGTGAAAGTGGACTCGCGTAGTCGCGTGTATTTCACTTAAGCAAAAGACTTCAAAATTTCAGTTCCAAGGGAGTGTGGACATGTGAAGAAAGATAAATAGCACAAAAGAAATCCAGTATTAACTAGTGTTGTATGATACAAAATTTATCAATTGCAGAAAGGAAAAAAAAAAAATAGTGTAACATTATTATTTATCCAGGCTCCTTGAAACAAAAAAGACACGAAAACTTTAGATGGAAGTATTAAAAAAAAAAGCTGCTTGGATTAGACAAGCCTTGTCCAATAGATCACTTACCTTTAAACTGTCCTAGGCTAACAATTGGCCTACAGTTGTCTTAGTCTCCCCCTAAACTAATTCTTTTGGACTTTTGTATGTGCCCAACCTTCCTTACCGGAGCTTCTACATACATTTTTTTTAAATACATGGTCATATCACCTAAGACAAGATTCTAGCATCTTTTCTACAATGGGAACTATCCCAATTTTCTATCTAAAATTGTATTCCTACTCCTATCTTGTCTCGTGTGGCCCCTCTTCTATCTTAGCATGCTCATCTCTACAATAATGAATTTACTTTCTCATCGACACTTTCACCCCAACATTGAGTCTCAAACAACATAGTTCGTCTTATAGTTGTAGTAAAATTTTCTTTCGAACTAGTATTCCAGTATATTATGGAGATAATTCCAAGAAAAGTATATTGAGCATTGCTACAAACAAAATTTAAATTATGTATTCCATGTGCCACTTGGCAAACTAAATTGAATATTTCATGATGGGTTATATTGCATGAACAAAATTGTGACAGAGAAATTAGACTGTGTTAATATTTTTACTTTTTTAAAAAAAAAACTTATTAAAAGAATATCCAACAAAATCTATTACATGTTTGATTTTAAAAGAGTTTCCAAATATTTATTTTCAACTTGGGCAAATTGAGACCAACTTCCTAGACAATATTTTAGTGCTATTTTTACTGAAACTCAAACAAACGCATTCCTGGCTTCATTTTTTTGTTTACAATGATGACCAAGCAAACTACACTTGCAGAATTCCATAAACTGGTTGTCAAAAGACACATATTGAGCAATGAATATGTCGGTATATCATCTCACAAAATGGGTGCTTAAATGTGGAGTAGAATGTGACAAATAAAGAAAGGAAAACGTCCATTAAAATAGGGAAAAAAGGTTGACTTCAATTACCAATGCAAGGGGCATCTTCCATCTTTATCAGGAGCATCAGGGTCAGCATTCCATTTTGAAATAACATAGTAAAGGAAAGCCGTCTGACCATATTGAGCAGCAACATGTGTTATCTGCATCCACGTTTATAAATTAGTTAAATTGACATTTAGCACCCCATCCTACTTGACGTGAGATGACAATCTGAGACTAAATTTTGGCATAAGTAACCAGATATGGAGTATCTAATGTTAGTGACACAACATAATTGATATTCCATACCCTCACTGATCTCCTGAATAAATATAAAGGAAAAAATAATCACGTCAATCTAACCTGATACCCATTCATGTCAGCGGCGTTCACTCGAGCACCCTCTTGGAGTAATAGCTCTGCAACCTGAATAGCACCCCGAACCGCACTCCAATGCAATGCTGTCTGGCCAGAATGATCTGTTGCATTTACATCTCCACCATGCTGCCAAACAATACCAATTCAAAACAAGTTAATACCTAAACAACAACCAACTGTATGCATTACATAAAGATAACAAACATTAACTCCATACTTACTATCATTCAAAATTTTGAAAATCAAACACACACAGACAAGAACATTCAACTGCAACATAATAAAATAACATATTCAATTTCCATTTACGTAACATAACATAACACAGACAAGATCAACGGAACTGAACCAAGCTACCCACACAAAATCAAACTAAAGGCCACATCATCAAATCAATTCCTCTTAAGTATCCCTTTTTAAACATCAATTACTACAACAACAAAAACAACAATCAAGCCTTGTTCCACTAAGCGGGGTCGACTACATGGGTCAAATAACGCCATTAAAAAAAAAAAGCAGCCAGGTGCACTAAAGCTCCCGCATACACAAGGTCCACGAAGGGGTCCCCACCATTTTGGTGTATTATACTCACCTGCCTTACCCTGCTTTTTACACTGAGGGTGTTTCCAGGACTGGTACATGTGACCTTCCAATCGCGTGATAACAACTTTACCGTTGCGTCAAGACTCCCACTTAATATTCTATCATTCATATTTCTATACAAATCATTAATTTCCAGATATTTCTTAATAGTTTCTCTTATAGTTTTCTTAAGTCTTCCTCTGCCTCTAGTGATTTAACCACCCTCCATCTAATCTACTCTCTTCACCAACTCTCTCTCTTTAATGTTGTCATTTCTAATCCTATCAAGGGTGCGTTTATTTGAGCTCTTCTTAGAATTTTTTTTAATAAAATTTTTTTTTTTTATTAGTTTTAAAGTCTTAAAAGCATTTATTTAGTTTTGTGTTATTGAGTAAGTAGCAACAACTAGAGTCTAGAGCAATGGATGGATGGAAAAAAGTACCTCAATAATGTACTGAGCAGCAGCAGTGCGGTTATTAAGAGCAGCCCACTGAAGAGCGTAGTAACCCAAACCATCAGGCTCGTTAACAAGACAACCTTCAATCTCCACCAATCTATGTAGCTTCTCCAAATCCCCATAAGCCGCGGCAGTGTACACGTCGTTCCGGCTGGCGACTTCATCGTCGACGACGGCGGAAGATGATGATGACGGTGGCGATTGTTGATCGCGGCGAGATTGAACCTCCTCGACGACCTCGATCTCGGAAGACATAGCTGAGTAAGAATTTTTGTGATCGGAGAATTGGGAAATTAAGGAAATGAAATTGGGGGAAATGGAGAAGAAGAAGAGATAATTTAGGGTTTTTCGTCGAAAGAGGGTCCGTCTGGGTTGGGTTATGGCCGTCCCTGTTGACCCTCTGAGGACGAATCAATCAAAGACGCTAACACAACAGCTAGATTATAGAATTATAAGATGCATATATCCATAAATGTCTTTTTTTCTGGTAAATAATCATTAATGTCATTTCCTTTTCAAAAAATTCATAAATAAATGTCATTTATAATTTCATACACTTGTCTAATGTCTTAGGCGGTAATGGTGGGACTCGTTCTACATCATTCATTAATACACAAAATAAATAATATTATATAAAATATCGTTAAATTTGTCTCGATAGTATTTTCAAAATATCAAATTTTTATAATTTTTATGATATATTATTCAAAATATTTAAGCTCAAAATTTTGCATTGGTGTGCATAATAAGGTCAACTATATCAAGTATTAAGGGGCGGGGGGAGTACTATTATTTTTTGGACGAGTTTTTCATTAATAAATCTTTTTTTCCATAAAAAAAAGATTTTCTTGTACCAAACAAAAAGATATATTGAAGATTTTGTCGAGTAAATTTAACTCAATTGCTACGAACATTGCATGGTATATATGAAGATAGGGGTATGAATTTTAGACACACGTTTATTTATCTTAAAAATTTCCTAAAAGAAAAATCTTAAAAGGTGAATTTTTAGTCTTTAAGCTACTTGAGAAAAAATAAATTCAAAATTTTGTAAATGAATAAAAACTAAATTAATCACATTAACAGTCGTGAAGGATGTAATAGGAAAATATATGTAATGCTTTATTGAAATCGCAAAACAATGTTTAAAATGTAACTCCTTCAAAAAAATGTTTAAAATGTAACAAATTAGTTTGTTTAAATGAGATAAAGCGTCACTTTTAACTTAGCTTAATTGATGGAGACAATATTTTATAATTTGTAAGGGTCAAGGTTCGAATCCTAAGAACATCCACTTATACACATAAATTTTTAGCCAATAAATATTTTTTTATAGAACAAAATTGATTAATTGGTACAAAATTTGAGAGCGAACAAGTGTATTCACTCTGTTGATTTTCATAATCAATAAAATATACCAACATTTTTGTTTCAATCATTTCATAAAAAAATAAAAATAAATGTGTAACAAAATATACGGACAATTTTGCTTTATTCAGCTTTTAGTCAGGCGAATGACTATCTGGGATTTTGTTTTTGAAGAACTGTCTAGGAGGTTTTTTTTTTTTAGGAAAGAACCGTCTAGGACTTGTCTAGGTAAAATTTTGTTTATTTAGAGACTAATTTATCTCCGATCTTAATTGTAAGCAATTTTTCACTTTTTAAGTTCATTAAATAAATGATGTATGTGGTTCAGATTATAAACTACATACATCATTTATTGAATGAATCTAAAAAGTAAAAAATTGATTACATTTGACCCCAAATATGAACTATGTGGGACAAGACTTCTATGTCATGGCTTCTTCCAAAATTCATTGGATGTTGAAATACCAATAGGAAGCAACACTGGAAAAAGAACTTCATTGCCCATAATTAAGCTTAAAACCACTAAAGGTGTATGGCTTCTTTTTGCAATCACTATAAACCCTATCAATCTAAGTTTTGCAATCACTATAAACAAATCACAAGTGCAAACAATTTCAAAAGTTGAAATCTATCTTTCACGACATGTTTTCAGTCATGGTTAGTTGTATGTTGCTTTATCTAGAGGTGTTGCTCGAGCAACAACAAGAGTGTTGATTAAGGATGAAGAACTAGAAGGGGAAGACGGAGAATTCACAAAAAAAATATGGTTTACAAAGATATTTTGTTGTCACAAACACATGTATTTATTACTTTTTACATTTAACACAAACAAGAGTATTTATCATTTAGGTTTTTACAGCTAACATACACATTTGCGTCATCATAATCACAAATTACTAACTTCATTACACCATATACATTTTAACAACGAATAATATTATCATATTTTATCTTCTTATACAAACAAGTTAGAACACGATGATATCTTCCATCTATGTAAGCAGTTGAAAAGAAAGCATCCTGATATGTACTTTGATAAAAAGACATGTCACACTGAAATCTTAAATTAACATTTTGTTTTTAATTAACAACTAATAATAATCAATAACATGTTTTAAACCTTTCAAAAAATGAAGGATGAGCATATGGAAGGATGAACAAGCACTTTCTTTTATGTGCAGCATTGATGACAAGGTATTTGGCTTAGTGTCAAAAACCATGTCTTCTTATGATAATTTCATCATCATTTCATTAATACTTAATATTTTTTAATAATCAATTCATTGTCTGAAGGTATACTCTCTTTGATGGAGTTCACCAATAATATACATAAAACACATCTTTAGAATATTGTGAAAAAAGAAATATTAGCACAAAGAAAAACTAGGTATCTACTGCATTCATTTAGAAAAATATTATCTACCAAATATATTATGCATCACTTGTTCATCTCTAAGACAAATCAATAATCACTCTCGTATATAAAATAAAATTTGTTAACTTATTTATTTATTTTACCAATTTACACAATCTAATAACTAGAGATAGCTATCGATTTATAACGTCTAAGTTAAAGCAAGATATCTCTATTGATTAGTTTTTTTTTTGTTATAAGTTTATTATAATACTCTTTTACATGGTGTTCTATAAATTACATTTTTATATAAAATTATGTAATTAAATTGTAGTTTTTCGAAAGAGAAAAAATTATCGATAAAGGGCTTACGAAGAATTAGCAGCAATTCTTAAACGAAGATAAACTTTTTTATTTTGAATGGTATAATTTTAAATTATGTTTTATAGCTGTTTTCTTGTACAATTTAGTTTTTATTTTCGATTAAAGACTAATAAAAGTCATTCCAATCAAATAAAATGTAGGGAAATTAGACATGATTCTGATTTCATGTTTGTCCTTCCCATCAAGCGCCCCAATGATGACAAAATTGAAATATTAGTAATGATAAAAATAAAATATTAGTATTAATGCTACTAATTCTGATTTTAAGCTGTTGAATATGATTTAAAATACAGTTTTTCATGTCATCTATGTTTTAATATGTGTTTATTTTAATTTGTATTTACGTTATCTAACTTTTATCCTGTGTTAATTACCCTGACCTTACAACTAGGGATGCATATTTCATGTCATCCATATACATAATTATGTTGAAATTAAAATATACAAAGAAGAGTTAATATATTGTATACATGTGTTATCGTAATATCCAAACAAAAATGAGAGGATAAAATGACACCAATAAATCTCATCAGATTTTTAGTTCTTATGTTTGTGAATGACAAACTATATATTAATTTATTATTTTATACAAAGAGACAGAGTAAATTATATATGTGTTAGCGCAGTAGAAAAAGCAGACAAACGGACACAAAAGTTTTGTAAATTCATATATTCATATAAGTATTTGTAATTTGAAATAAGTATGAAATAAAATAAAAAACAATAATTTTAACTTGCTAACAAAATGTGGTTTAATTGATTCGTCAACTACTTGGTCCAGCCTCATTGTCATGTGTTCCTCGAACATATGACGATGTGAAATTTAAATCTGTCAAATCATGAAACGGTATCATATGATTTCTGTTTGTGACACTCGTTATCATAAACTTAATCAAAGAATGAGCGCATTTTACACCAAAAAAAAAATAAATTGTTACTTTTGTTCATTATTTAGGTAAAAAAAATCACAAAAAGATGCTTTTACACGTTATATTAAAAAAAGAGGATGTTTTACATGCTACATCCCCTCCCGCAACACATGTGTATATACGCATTACACACATTCATTTCTTCTCATCCTTATCAACATTTCCTAACTCCCAAAAGGTAAAATTACAAGTTATACATTTCTTTGCTCTTTAATAAATTCAGGGATTTTTTTTCTTTAAAAAATAACTGTTAATATGTTGGTTTCAAAATAATTGTTAATTAGAATCAATAAAGAAAATTGAAATGTAACCAAAAATAATAATAATAAAGAACATTGAAAAAACTTATGTCTTATAAATATTTCATTTTTGAAATTTTTACTCGCATTGGTTTATGTTTTTTCCATTAATAAAGGTATTCATTGATAATTAGTTATAATAAAATTGAATTTTTTTATAAAAATATTTTACGAAACAAACAAACTTTTAAATTAAAAAATAACAACAATCTTGACAAAAAAATAACAATTACCAATAACTTTATTAAAAAAAAAGAGTTGTGTTAGTTGAACAACCATTTGTATGACAACTTTTGGGACAACGCATCAACTTTTTATTCTCATTTTAGCGGGATGAAATTTTTCATTTACGGGAATAAAACACATGTGGACACTTGCATTTGAATAACACGAACTTACCAAATGCATTTGCTGAAATAACATTTAGAAAATTAAAATTTCTAGAAAAGCTAATCTGAGGAACAACTTTCTAAACTATGAAACAAATGCACCCTTAAACAGGGACGAACCCAAAAATTTGGAATAGTAGAGGCCAAATAATATAAAATAAGATTTAAAACAATGATTCACAATTTTCCCCTATCAATTACTAATATTTTTTCTACTGTTTTTTTTGAGAAAAAATCATTTGAGTTCTTGTCCAAAAATTTGATTTTAATGTATTTGCTTATAAGTTCAAATCGATTTTTTTTTTAAGAAAGATACAAATCAATATTTAAAAGTTAGATTTTTAAATTTAAAATAAATATTATGTAGAAAATAAAATAAAAATCAAGTATAAACAAAACATGTTTAACATTAGATTGCAGCTATATTAAATATCTTAAAAGATAACGTTTATATTCATCGCAGTTATACTCAATCCGATGAATTAATATGTCTAATTACACATAGAAGATACCCGATTAAAAAGGAAATATATTTGATATGACAAAAGCTTTATTGTTGTTTTATATATATCAAAGTTATTTTCGGTTGAACTTCGGCCCTCTTTGTATTAATTTTTTTTTTTATCTTAACTTACTTTTAACAACATTGTGTCATGCCTACTATTTTTGATAATTGATATTTATAATATTCTACATTTTATTATAATTTAGACATTACAATCCACCACTATATTAGGGCTCATTTGCATTTTACCAATTGTTATTTCTCCTTTCTAATTATATCAATGATTGAAAGGGTCAGAATTTCAAGCTTTGTTGTGTGATTACAATTTCAAAACTTGATCATCCTCATTACTATAACTAGTGTAAGACCCGTGCCATGCATTGATAAATAATGTTTTTTTAGTGTCTTGCTAACAAGTCTCCATTTGTTAAGGATTTAAAAAATGGAAACAATTGATAGCTTTTATATAGAAAAAGTTATTTTTTGATGTTTTAATGTGTTGAATACACAAATTTCAAGATAAAGTTTCTATTTTAAACCTCGCTTGTTAACATTTCCCATTATTTTTATCAAACGACTTAAAGTAATATTAGTTTATATTGAAGTTATAAGTATAGTTTTTTTAAAAAGGAAAATCGTAATGTTGTTTGGTTATTGTATATCTATATATTGAATATATGAATTATGATATTTTGAGTTTTAAATTATGAAGTATATTCATATTATGAGATATTCTTATATTTTAACTTATTATCACTAATTAACAACAAAATTAAGGATACAATATATTAATATTTGTATTTGCAAGCAAAGTATTATTATGTTATCATAAAAATTAAAAATTTTGTAATTTTTTTTATAAATTAGTTGTATGTTAATAGTCACTACTAAAGGTTAAAAGAGCATTTTGTTTTTGAAGTGACACATTATTATGCAATTGTATCATTTATGGTACTTCTTTATCAGTTTGTTGATGAGTTTTGATTCTGATTTCATGTTTGTCATTCCCATCAAGCGCACCAATGATGACAAAATTGAAATATTAGTAATGATAAAAATAGAATATTAGTATTAATACTACTGATTCTGATTTTAAGTTGTTAAATATGATTTAAAATACAGTTTTTCATGTCATCTATGTTTTAATATGTGTTAATATTAATTTGTGTTTACATTATCTAACTTTTATTATGTGTTAATTACCGTGATCTTATAACTAGGGATGTATATTTCATGTCATCCATATACATAGTTATGTTGAAATTAAATTATACAAAGAAGAGTTAACATAAATGATGAAAGAAGTTAAAGATGAAGTTAATATGACAACTTTACTCTCAATTCTATTTTTCTTGTTGCAGTTTCACTAGCCTGACTATCACTTCTTATGATTCATGATACCATGAGTAGTTTATCTTTTGTTATCCAAATAGCTTATACATAATCACTGACATTTATATGAAAAGCATTTATGCTCACTTAATTAAGCTGTTTATCCAAACATTGATTAATTCAATTGTTATTCCAATTCATCATCAAACAATCTCCAGAAACACTAAAGGAAAATATAAACAAATTTAAAAATAAAATTAAAATTGAACAAATGAGGAACAGAGAAACCTAAAATTGACAGAATAAGAATTTGATAAGCTTACCTTTGCGCGAAAGAGGAAAAGGGAACCCGTTTTGATTCAGACTCACTATTACTATCTTAGTTCCTTGAAAAATCTTGAGGGAAATCAAAAACAATGCTACTGGTGAAGAAGTTACTCTACCCGTTTTGATTCAGACTTGCCTATGGCCGGAGCAGAAGAAGAAGAAACGTACCCCAATTAATATATTGTATACATGTGATATCGTAATATCCAAACAAAAATCTGAGGATAAAATGACATCAATAAATGTCATTAAATTTTTAGTTGATACAAACGAAGATAAAATGTCATTGGGAAGAAAAGGTTATAGGTAACGAATGCAAACGAAAACGAAGATAAACAGTATACCTGACCCTTTGATTGAGGCAGCTAAGGGTGTTGACGGCGGAGTGAGACGGGGAGGGTTTTCACGTCTTCGTGTAGACGGCGGAGTGAGTGAGGGCACAGTGTCACTATAAAATATTAAGAGGTGGATCCTGTTTGAAAATGGGGAGCAACTTTTTGGAAACGACACGTGACATAAGTGTTGTAACCAACTTTTTTTGATAAAATATCATCAATAAATGTTATCGTAATTTATTATTTTATACAAAAAGACAAAGTAAATTATATATGTGTTAGCGCAGTAGAAAAAGCAGACAAACGGACACAGTAGTTTTGTAAATTCATATAAATATTTGTAATTTGAAATAAGTATGAAATAAAATAAAAAACAATAATTTTAACTCCCTAACCAAATGTGGTTTAATTGATTCGTCGACTACCTGGTCCAGCCTCATGGTCATGTGTTCCTTGAACACAAGACGATGTGAAATTTAAATCTGTCAAATCATGAACGACATCGTATGGTTTTTGTTTGTGACACTCGTTATCATAAACCTAATTAAAGAAGAGCACATTTTACACCAAAAATAAAATAAAACTATCTGTTTAGTGCGAGTGTTACTTTTGTTCATTATTTAGACAAAAAAAAATCACAAAGGGATGCTTTTACACGTTATATTAAAGTTATAAGTATAGTTTTTTTAAAAAGGAAAATCGTAATGTTGTTTGGTTATTGTATATCTATATATTGAACATATGGATTATGATATTTTGAGTTTTAAATTATGAAGTATATTCATATTATGAGATATTCTTATCTTTTAACTTATTACCACTATTTAACAACAAAATTAAGGATACAATATATTAATATTTGTATTTGCAACCAATGTATTATTATGTTATCATAAAAATTAAAAGATTTATAATTTTTTTATAAATTAGTTGTATGTTAATAGTCAGTGTTTGACGTAGGTATCCAGTGAATAACAACAAATGTTAGATTAGAAATAACATGACCTTTTTTTTTCCTTCTCTAAAGCGTATGTTCATGTTTTGTCGGGGAATTAGGATATTGTTGTTAAATGTCGATTCTATTAAAAATAATCACATCATATCAATAAAGGGAGTTAATATGTTTGTTCCTAACATTACATATCTTGTCGGAAAGTTAGAACATCATTCTTAAGCATTAAACAACTCTAATACTATTACTAAAGGTTAAAAGAACATTTTTGTTTTTGTAGTGACACGTTATTATGCAACTCTATCATTTATGGTACTTCTCTATTAGCTTGTTGATGAGTTTTGATTTAACGTCTAAACAATATGACAAAAAATTCTTCAAAAAATTAGTAAATAATATGCAAATAAACTAATCAAAAAGTTTAGTAGAGTTACTGCTCGTACTCAATGTTTTGAAAAGTGGGTTGTAACATCGTTGAGGAATGATGTTTATAACATTTATTTGTTATTTTAAAGATAGTATTATGTATCGTCAACAAAACAAATACATCGAAAATGTGACAATTTGTTTCATTAAATAAATTGAAAAATGTGAAATAACATGCACTTTTGAAACTACACATGACAAGTTTTGAATTCGTTGTGCATCATAGAGAGTATATACAATTTAGATTGAACAATATCTTCGTGACATTAATGGTATTCTGTATAGTCGTATGATATGCACACACTATGAACAAACCTTAAAAAAAGAATACACTAAATAAATATAAAATCAACTCACCGATCAAATAACATGTATCACTCTCGTAATGAAAAATCTCACGAGGATCATTGATCACGTACAAGTTAACAGGAACCAAGTTATCGTTACATCGTTTGATCTTGGTACTACACTAAAAGCAAGCTAACCTTGTATGGATGTATTATTGTCTTATTGGATCCCACAATAGAAGCAAGACTAAAATTTTCAATAGAGCAAACACGATCTTCACTCATTTCCTTCTCACACTTGTATATGAGAGTACACCTAATAGACGCGTTAATTCGCTCAACCTATAAATTAAAAAAAACATTAACACATAATTTGATTAATCGTATATAGTAACTAAAATAAAGTAATTTTGATTGGTAATTTTTTTTGCATAAAGGTAATGTTGACTCATAATTAAACTCAAATATATTTATTTGGATATTGGAGCCATTTTAGTTAAAAAAAATTATGCAAATTATTAACCAAATTAAAAAGTAAAGATTAATGCATATTCAATGCATTTAAAATAAAGTTTTTTCATAACATTAAAGACATTAATTTAGAAAATATAATATTGCATTAATATATCATATAAATTTATTTATCGTATGTTTCTATTATAAGAATATAAAAATATATATATTTGCTGTGGGTTTTTCTATCTTTGTATTATAACAAATTAATCACGGATGACAAATTAATATGGGAACTTTTTTAAATTTTTATCAGATATTAACATGACAAATATTCCTAACTATGGGTTTATCTATCATCATATTTCTAAATGAATCACAAACGAGAGAGCAACAAATTAATTTTTAGAAAAACTAATACGTTATTAATCTATCATATAAAAAATGTATTTATTTGAGTATTTTCATCATACATGTAATTAGTACTCTTGATTATTCATATACACAAACAATGTTTTTTTTTTTGGTCGGAGTTCGAACTCCAGACCTTATATATATTAATGCATTGTCCCTACCAACTAAGTTAGGCTCACGATAAAATCACATATATTAATGTATTTTGTTTTTACACATGCATACAACAAAATCGCATCATGTATATATTCACAAAGATATTTAAGTTTTTCATCAAAAAAAAATAAATTAAGGTTAAAAAATCAAACTTATAAAAGTCTACCGACTGAATAGGTAAAAGCATTCTTCACATTCCCCAGCAGAATTCAATTTCTAACCATTGAAGCCAAAGTGACGTATTTGTCTAGAATATGTTAACTCATTCAACCAAGAGAGAATTGTATTCATATCTCTCTTAAAAAAACAAATTCATTTTCATATATTTTACGTATCATACGTGTGTTTTTATTTTTCTTTTGAAGCGTATTGTGTTTAACTAAAATGAATATACCATTTTTTTATAACTCAAGTATACAACGTATTATTATTTCATGTTTCATTAGAATTTATATTTAATTGACTTAAATATATCTTTGATCCCAGCAGTTTTACCGTATTTTGGCTCTGGTCCCTGCAGTTTTTTTGTTTGACATAGTCCGAGCACTTTGTAAAAAAATTCTCATTAGTCCTTCTATTAACTTCAAGTTAAAAAAATTGTCAGGTTTAAGTGTGTTTAGTCCTTGCACTTTCACTCAATTTCGGCATTGGTCCCTGCGTTTTTTTTGTTTGGCATTGGTCCCTACACTTTGTAAAACTTTTGGTTTTAGTCCTTCTATTAAGTATCTGTTAAAAAAAAACCAAAACTAACGATGTGACACGTGGACCAATCATGACATACCATGTGGCACACTAAAAGACAAAAAAAAAACAAAAAAAACCAAAATGAGTAAACCAAATCTTTGCCAAAATTTGGTGAAAGTGCAAGGACTAAACACACATTTAAGCCAAATTGTTAAAACTAACGATGTGCCACGTGAACCAGTTATTTCATGCCACATAACACACTATCTACTATACAAAAAATATCTAAAAACATAACAAAGCAAAAAACGTCAAACAAAAGAGGTAAGAAGAAGAAACAATAGAAAAAACTAAATTAAACAAATAGAAAGATAGTGGAGTTGTGATGTGAAAATTTTGCTAACCCACATGTTTAATTTATAGTATTTTACACAGAGTAATTTGGTAAAATAACAAAATCTACATTTTTTTTCTTTACCTTTACATAAGTTTTCGTCCTTTTGTTTTATTTTTTTGGCTATACGTACGTTTTTCTAAAGTTGACCAACAAATGAAACATTTTTGGCTTTTTAAAGAATTTAAAGAACACAATGATATAATTTATTTTTTTGTAGGGACAATGTATAATATATGCAAGGTCGGGGTTCAAACCTCGGCCACCAAAAAAAAAACACAATAATATTCTTTTATCAATAATATAATTTTTCCTTTTTAAGTAGACAATAATATAATTTGCTTCTCTACAAAAAAATATGATTTGCTTTTATGGTTGACCATCAGAGAGGGTAATTTGATAAAATTTTAAAGGTGTCAATATTATAAATTGCTTTCTTTGTATATTCCATTTTTTAAACGTTTTTTTCCCCCTATTGTTAAGGAAATCAAATCACATTGTGTATAATTGTTTTTTTTGTTGACAAAGTTGTGTTTAATCATTCTAATGCCAATTTGAATAAAATATCTTACATTTTCTTTTGAAAGAATCTTTCACATGTTTTTAACCAAATAAATAGTCTCACTTTATTATTATTATTATAAAAAAAGAAAGCTTGACAAAAAAAAGTATTAATTCATTAGTCCATATATACACTGGAATAAAATATCTTTGACATGGTTTTTACGAAATAAAATGTCTCATATTATTATCATGAAAATAAAAATAAAAATAAAATTTATCTTTGACATATTGATTTCTGTCCATATTTGTTTTGCATTCAATAAAATATATGATATTAAAATCGTCTCACAATATTATGAAAATAAAAATAAAAATAAATTTAGTTTATTTCATTAATCTATTAATTTTGAAAATTGTTTGTATTTTTTTATTAATTTTTAACTCGGTTCTAAAAAAATAGAGGTCTATATTTCTTTCTTTCTTTAGTTATCATTTTGAACTTGATTTTTAAATAAAAAATAAAAAGAGGTCCTTCAAAAAAAATCGTATCATATTAAGATTGTTTCAATGCATATTTCTTTGACCAAATCATATCAATAATATTCTTAATCAATTTAGAATAACTATTGCCATTTTCGGTTCCAATCATATTAATAATAATATTATTTTAAAAAAGCAATGCATCAATTTAGAATAGTTTCATAAAAGAATAAACATAAAGCAATAGAAATAAATAAGAATAATTTGAGGAAAGGAAAACCCTCAAATTTATATAATATAGATAGATAATTATGATCATGCTTTTTATAGCTTATATGTCTTACGAAACTAGCCTACTACTTGTATTATTTTGAGGGATTGTTTGTTCCATTTTAATCGGTAATTATCAACTGATCAGATATGCTTTAGTTACAAGTACGACTATAGGGGTTGGCTTGTAATTGAATAAGGATGAATTAGGACAGGTAAAGCAAAATTCACTGAAGGGGAAAAACAAGTTCTTTCACTAATCCTTGTTCAAATACAGCTACAACTAGTCACATACATTTTAGACATTTGAAAAGATCGCAAATCATTTCTCTTTCCATGCCAAATACAATGCTCTTCTTTTACACTATCAGATTAAGAACTCCCTACTTACATGTGACATTTACAGTGTCCTTAGAATAAGTACTAGACCACAAGATAACATGAAAAATAACCGATGAGCTTGTCTCCTAAACCCTATATCTATTCCGAACAAACTGCATTGTCAAAGAACGGCGCTATGGTGGGGCGTAATTTGAACAAACGTCTAGTTTTTGCGATCTGCGATTGAAAACACTGATAACAACAATTCATTCACAGGATGATTCAGCTGGTATTTGAGAAACTATACCAAGTTACAAACTATGCAAAGATCAATCAAATGACAACGGGCAATAGAAACAAAATAAGTAGGAATATGAGATTAATAGTAACTTGCAACACAACAAACAGTATCAACTACAAAAGCATAACTTATACACCAATTCAAAAACAGTAGAAAATTAACACACTATGGCAATTTCCCAGATCGAAAAATTGAGAATTTAGAAGCAACTGAGTATGAATAATCAATTCCATTCTTTTTCAAGAACTCCTCAAGAATACGTTTAGCTTCTTCAGGATCAGAACTCTCACACTCAATCTCAAACAAAGTCCCAAAATCAAAACCAGTTTCATCCACTTCCAATTTCAAACCTTTCCAATCATAAACATTCCTCACATTCTTAAAATCCCCCAAACAAACAAACCCATTTTTACCCACCACCCCAAATTCCTCCTTCACTCTGCTCATAATCCTCGAATCCACAAAACCCAACTTCCCCGGTTCATCAACGCAATCACGACCAATCTTCGGATCCAAATCCTCCTCGTCTTCCTCTACACGACGCACGCCGTTGACCAAAACCCCTTTTGCTTTAAGCGAAACGACACACCGTTCGTTGTCGTTGTAGAATCGGAAACGAAGTGTGGCTCGACGAGAAGAGAGTTCAGAGGCGGCGCCGTCGAAGAAGTGGTTGTGTTGGTGATGGGTGATGACGTGGAAGGGAGAGAGCAAAGCGGTGACTTGACGATGAGCTTCGGCGTTTGCGAGACGTAGCTTTACTTCAACCTCCATTTCGGAGCGATTAAACTGACGGAGGAGAGAAGTGGCGGCGGCAGCGTTGTAACGAGCTTTGGATATTTGGTCAACTAATGGAAGAAAGTAATTAAAACTCCGCGGGAAAGTTACATTACTATCTAAACATCGGTTAGAAAATATTTCCTAACCAATTAAAAGATATTGTGTAAAATAAATTACAACATTTCAAAAAAAATATTATTAAGTTAGTGAAAAAGAAAATAAATAATAATAAAATATTATGCTTTGGTTTTTTTTTGTTTTTTTTAAAAAGAATGTAGCCTCACATTCATATTCATATTGAGAGAAAGAAAAACTCAATGAACAAATTCTCAATTTATAGAAGGTTTAATAGCAGTTTTAGCCCCCTAAAAAAAACTACAAATTTTGACTCGGTCTACGCTTGACGTGGCACCCTAAGTGAGGTGCCACGTGTTATTTTTTTTGGCCTTGAGGGGCCAATATTGCTACAGGTGCAAAACTTAGAGGGCGGTTTTGTAGTTTTAGTTTTTTTTAGGGGGCCAAAACTGCTATTAAGCCTTTATAGAATGGCCACAAACAACACCACCCAAGAACCATAAATCATGTCAAACTCAATGTTCAACAGGTTTTGAGGCAGCCAATCTTTGCTATCATTTAAGAGGAAACATTTTCATGTAGATATATTGAAATGCAACCAAACAAGTTTTACATTCCTGCAGCCCCCTACCTAAACACATGGAGATCATTTCAAGCAGATTACTTGCAGATGGGATAAATCTCATCTCATCAGGTCATGCCACACTTCTTTTCTAGCATAACTTGTCATCAATATGCCTCCACCAATCTTCCAGAACACAAGCTTAATCCTCTTATTTATAACCTTTCTTATGCCAAATTATTTTGAACAAAGGATCTGGTTGAGGAAGACTGGTTTGTACTTTGTATTCATAAGCTGAAGCAGAAGCAAAAATCTCATCAGTAGTTTTATTCCAAGCAATATTACAATTCTCTTTGTCAGCATGAGGAAGTAGGTATTTCTATATTATCCTATTTAGATCCCAACCCCAAGTGTTAAAACAAAGTTTTTAAGTCAGTCACATATTCGACCAAAGATATTTCACCTAGAGCACATTCCTTCAACCTTCCTCAATTTTGTAGTCAATGATCTCTCCAAAAATTAACTATAATTCCTTTTCTCACTCTCCAGATCACTTTGGTATACACACACATTCTCTCATCCCGTACAAACCCCTCTCAAAAAATTAGGGACAAGTTGATATTTAGATCTCTTCCTAATGGGGACATCCTTCATATTAAGGTGTGTAATGTAATATGAAGAGTGTATGCAAGTTCTGTCATAAATTGTAATCATCGGTTAAATTAGTCTGAAACATTTACAAATTAGTAATTTTGTCTCACAAGTTATATCATATCAATTCATATGTCAAACTTAATAATTAGAGTGTATGATGTGACACGTTAAATGAATATTTAGTAATTGATGTAGACTACACATCTATGGAGAAGAAAGTTTCACATATTCACATCACTTGAGGTGACTTTCTATTAGATGTTGGTTAGGGTAAAAATTTTGTGGAAGTAGCTCCTAGCTTTTTACATGATAAATTATAATACGCAGTTTCGTCTCCAAGGTCCAATCCTTGGAGACGTGATAGTGACGTGGAATTCACATGAAGTGTCACATCTTCATTTAATGTGTCATGTCATGTTCTTTAAGGATTTAACTTAATTGATGATCCTTTTATTTATGTGTTACAATTTTAGTGACAATATTGACTCATCATAAAATTTAGGGATTGCAAATTCTTTAAAAATTATTGAAAGCAGGCCTATGGAAAACGTGAAATTGACATTAAAGCATGGGTGAATTTATGAATCACTCAACATTTTGAGTCAATCAACAAAACAGCAAAGATGGAGGTGTAAAATCCAAGGTTTAAAGCATTGATAGTGCAAACGTTGAAGAGACGGAACAAATTGCTTGAGGGGGAAAGAGGCAGGGTGGTACTGAAGGGAGAGGCTATGTGACAATCTAAGAAGGAGCAATGTCACAGAGGACATTTTCGATGCAAAGAAGGTTGTTTACTCATCTCTGCACGACCATTGAGATCTGGATGACGAAGAAGAGTGGAAACAGAGGACCATGCAAGATGCGTATGTGTGCTTTTTCAGTGGTTCTGGAAACAAGGCTTTTGTTTCATAGACACCGGTCAATAATCAGACCCTTGATTAAGAGACTCAAGCATGTACCATTCAGTTTTCTAAGCGTCTTTTCCAAATACTCCTAACGTAGCATCCATATCCAACACAACTCAATATATGTAATCCCCATTTTTGGACATACACATACATAAATGGTTTTTCCCAGTACCATGAAAAGTATCAATGGTTTTTATTAGGAAATAGAAAAAGGAAATATAAACGGTTCTCTGTAGGCATTGCAAAGCAGTTGGCATGTTAATAGACAATAACCTACAGATCAGATCAACATGTCCCATTATGTTTCAATTACAAGTTCAAACAAAAGTGTAAGTTAAAAAACATATATCATATGCTGGGGTTAGCTTGTAACTGAATTATAAGAGGTATACCAAGATTATTATGACACAGTAAACCAAGATTCATTGAAGGAAAAAAAAAAACATTTTCTTTCAATATCAAACTAAAATTATGCTGCACATGAAGCATGAAAAATAAAGAAAAATCTTTTCAATAAAATTTAGTGGCTAGGATAATCGAAAAGGACACACTTGGAGTATTTAATCAGATAGTAGATGATACATAATCTTGTTATGATAGTGAAAAATGTTCAGGGAAAAGGTTCTAACTTGACTTAATAAGTTCTTAGATATGTACACCAAGATTTAAGAAAATTGTTGGAAGGCTGAAGGAGTAGTCTGAATAAAAGAGACATGCAAAATGCAAAACTACAGAAGGATGAAGCTCAAAAGCTATTTATATTGAGAAATGAGTGGTAAATATTGAGGAAAAGATGGTGGAAACATGCATAAGTGGTTTTCGTGAGGAAAATGGATTGAATGAAAAGCAGTTTGAGTATCAACAGAAAGTGGATTAAAAGAAAAATAGTTTGGTTAACAACTTAAAATGGGTTGAAATGAAAAATGGTAAGGGAAAAGCTAACAAAAATTCGAAAATATTTAGGAAAAACCATTAAATAATCCTTGTTCAAAATTTCATACTGACTTGTGGGTTCTGATTGTTATTAACCTGCCTTATCTAACCTCAACTAGAACTAGTCACATAGACATTTGAAAGGAGCGCATAATGCATATCATTTTTCTTTCCATGCTGAACACAGTTCTCTTCTTTTACACAATTAGATTTAGATATCTCTCTCTACTTATACGTTCACTTACAGTGTCAATAGACCAAGTAACAACAGACCACAAGATAAATTGAAAAATAAACTGATGAGCCTCTTATCCATTCTCAACTCTCATGCTATCCCATCATCAAATTCAAAACATAATCGCATTAGGTGTGGGGATGATCAAGTTCAAACACTCTACAGCTAAGAGCCTGAGATATACTTAGAGAAATTGAGACTTGAGAAACTAACTAACTAATCATAAGTGAAACGGTTGAGAAACTTGAGACAAATTGTTATTCTTAATCAACACTGACAAGTGATTCATCTCAAATTGGGTACTACCTTTAAACCTTAAACAACATAAACTGTGTAGAGCAAAGAGCAGTTTATCAAAGGTCACTAGCTTAACAACAAAACTAAACTGTTTATCTATAAGTATATGCTACAATGGCTATTAATATCAACCGCCTAAGATTTGCACACCAACTTAGATTGTGCAATGACAAGCAGTGCTGTGAAAGAGCAGCTCTATAACGCTACAGTTTAGTAGGATATTAACAAACCACTATTGTTCTACAGTACGCCATTTAGTACAATGTTGTCAAATAGCGAACATAGTGTAGAACAGTAGTATAACATAACATGAACAAACCACTATTTTTTGAAATCCACTATTGATAACAACAATCTATTCACAAGATAATCAGCTGGTACTTGAGATATACCGAGTTACCAACCCTTAAAAGATCAATCAAAATTGACAATGAGAAATAGAAATGAAAGATCAAACATGTGTAATCATAAACTAAAAACATCATAGTAAGTAGTAACTTTCAAAACCAGCTGAATGATAATGCAATACAACAAACATCAAATGTTACATTCTTAAATTATCAACTACAAAAGCATAACTTATAGACTAGTTCAATTCAACTCAGTTGAAAAACAATAGAAAATCCACTCACTATGGCAATTTCCCAGCTCGAAAAATTGCAAATTTAGAAGCAACAGAGTATGAATAATCAATCTCATTCTCCTTCAAGAACTCCTCGAGAATACTTTTAGCTCCTTCAGGATCAGAACTCTCACATTCAATCTCAAACAAAGTTCCAAAATCAAAATGAGTTTCATCCACTTCCAATTTCAAACCTTTCCAATCATACACATTTCTCACATTCTTAAAACCTCCCAAACCCACAAATCCATTTTCACCCACCACCCCAAATTCATCCTTCACCCTCCCCATAATCCTTGACTCGACCAACCCCAACTTCCCCGGTTCCGCAATGCAATCCCGACCAATCTTCGGATCCAAATCCTCCTCATCTTCTTCAACACGACTCACACCATCAACTAAAACCGCCTTTGCTTTCAACGAAACAACACACCGTTCATCGTCACCGTAGAATCGGAGACGAAGAACAGCACGACGAGAAGATAATTCCGATCCAGCGCCGTCGAAGAAGAGATTGTGTTGACGATGAGTGATGACGTGGAAGGGAGAAAGCAAAGTAGTGACACGGCGATGAGAATCTGCGTTAGCGAGACGAAGCTTGACTTCAACCTCCATATCGGAAGGGGAAAGAGAGAAGGAGCGTGTTGGGAAGAGTTTAGGAGGAGAGACCAATGCGACTCGCTTTGGAAGAAGAATCTTCGGCACGATCGAATTGACGGAGGAGAGAAGCGGCGCCAGTTGTGGTGGTTGCTGTATTCGCGGCGGTATTGGCGGTGTTGCGACGGCGAGCTTCTTCAAGTTCTTCTTTGTCTTCAATTTTCACTTCGATTTTCGTTGGTTTTCTTCTCAGCATTTTGTGTCTTAACAGAAAGCGAGAGAATGGATCCCCTTTTGCTTATAACCCTACGATTCAGTATGGTTTGGATTTTGTAGTATCATTCTTCACCGTTGGATTTCGATATTACTAATTAGATCCCAACGTCAAATTGAAGGAGGTGCAAATAGTTACAGAAAAGCTATCAAACCAAGTTTTGTTAGGCCCATACATTTTCCCATAGTATGTAAACACAATTTTCTCTGAAATTCTTTTGAAAGTTTCTGGTTTGCAACAGAGAAGTAAGTTTGCATAAACACACTGAAAAATTACTTTTGAGTTTTCCAGTATTCAATTCTCACCCGGAAAACACAATCAAACATTTCCGGTGTGCGGTGTATATTATCGGAAAACGCGTGCAATTGTTTCCGGTTCCGATTTATAATTCCATGAACAGTCTGTTTACGGAAAACTCATAGATCTTTCTCCGGTGAATACTTGTTTTTTGGAACAGCACCTTTTCCGGTTAATATAAGGCACCAGTTTTTCTGTTTTGATTTTTTTTAGTTAGTTTGTTATTTTATTTATTTTTATAAATAACTTATTTTTTTAATTTGCTAATGTTTTTCTTTTTTTATTAATTATTTTCCATTTTTCAGTGCGACATTGCAAAAGACGAGATGATGGGACTATACATGTAGGACGCAACGAACCACGACAGTATCAGGAAGTGGTTCATGATGAGCAGCATGATCAACCACCGGCACATCAGGTGGAGGAGCAACCCATCCATCAGAATTTGAAGGAGCTCGCACATCAGGCGGTGGAGCAGCTCATGCATCAGGAGGTGGAGCAGCCCGTACAAGGGTATCATGGAGGACCTTATGATCCGTCTCTTCTCACGCGATATGAGGGCCATGTTGCGCGTAAGCTGTGGTATGGTCAGGTATGTAATTAGTTTAATAATTTTTATTTTTTTTGAGAGAATTTAGTTTAATAACATATGTCGTTAGATTAATTTGATCCTACGGTTTACAGTTAATTTGCAGCTATAGCCAAAAAACTCTAGCGCACCAAATATATGTCCCTGAACTTATAGCTGTCAACGGATCCTGACTCTTGTTTAATTATATAATAATGTTTTATTAGTTTTAACTATTTTGATTGATTGATTTATACAATAATGATCTATTGGTTTAAATTGTTTTGATTGTTGAATATTTTAGTGTATCGAAAGGAGTTTCTATGGTATACTTGTAAATTGAAGTGTATCAGTATACCTTATACTGTTTAATAAGCCAACAATGTAGCTATTATTTTTATGAAATAAAAAATTATTTATTGATTTTTATATTTTAAAACGCGAGTTTCACCAATATGTGGATCGAACCAAGGAAAACATATTGATTTTTATATTTTAGAAAGTATTATTTTATAAGAAAAATATATATTTTCATCATTTATAAGAATCGTACTAAAATCTGACATTTCATCTCAAAATTTCATAAGAAAAAAACTTAATTTTATTGTTTATAAGAATCATACTAATAATTTTACATTTTATCTCAAAAAATAATCAATATTCACTATTACAAATAGAGATGAAAATAGGTCGCGCCAGACTAAATTTTAACTTAAAGAGGAGTGGCCTGTTATAAAATTTTAAGTCATTTTTTAAGGCATGGTTTGTTTATTAATAGGCTTTTTTTATTAAAAAAAATGTTTTATAGCCTTTTTAAAAATCTCAAATCCGGCCTATATAAATAAATAGACTTTTTTTCATAGTTTAAATTTGGCCTTATTGCTAAATGAGTCGAGTCAAACTAAACTTTAAACATGCTAAGTTATAGGTCTATGTTTGACGTTTGACCTATTTTCATCCTTAATTGTAAGCAATAAAAATTTTGAAAAATTAACTTTGATTTTGGTGACACTATCGATAAATAAAATTTAGTTATTATAAATGTAAATGATAGAAAAACTATTTTTTTTAATTCAAAAAATAACTCATTTAGTTATTAATTTAAAGATTTGGGTTTACCGGGATACTCAATGGTTTTAATGTGTCGTATAAATTGTCTTTTTATTAATTATTTTCATTTTTTTGGTTTGAGTGATTTATTAATTTTAATCGTTTTGATTGTTTTATTTAGTAATGTACTAATGTTTTATTATTTTGATTATTTATTTTAAATTTATGTAGGAGCGTGGTGTCAAAAAGGAGTTAAAGGTAGCATCACATGGGAAAAAGTTGGAGGGTTGGGTTCCTCGACAACTTCCTTCTCTAATAGAAGGATGGCTGGAAGGATCTGGACTTAGCGCACTTCAAAGGACCAGTATGAAGATGGTCGACGCCAATCTTTTATCAGCATTTGTGGAAAGATGGCATCCTGAGACGTCATCATTTCACATGCCATTTGGTGAAATGACTATTACATTATATGATGTGGCGTGCCTACTTCACATTCCGATTAAGGGTGATTTCTACGACCAACCTCCGAGTGTATCTGAAGAAGGAGCAGCTGCACTTGCTGAGGAGTTGTTGGGGGTAACTTATGATGAAGCTAGGGCTGAGACGACTAGGAACAGGGGTGGCTATTATAGGCAGGAGTGGTTGTATAGGTTGTTCGATATGCATCATCAAACTGGGATGCTTGACTGCGCTGCTAGGGCTGAGACGACTAGGAACAGGGGTGGCTATTATAGGCAGGAGTGGTTGTATAGGTTGTTCGATATGCATCATCAAACTGGGATGCTTGACTGCGCTGCTAGGGCCTACATGCTCCTGCTAGTTGGGTGTACAATTTTTACGGACAAGAGTTTTACTCTCGTGGAGGCAAAATATCTACCGTTGTTTAGAAACTTGTCAAATTGTGGTAGATATTGTTGGGGTGCAGCTGCTTTGGTTACATTGTACGAGCACTTGGGAGATGGCTCTATGTTTACCTGTAAGCAACTTGGAGGATATGTGACACTTTTACAGGTATTTTTATAATAATGTTAGGGATAGATTGTGTATTAAATGTTACTAGAGATAAAATAAAGACATGTGGGTTTATGATAATTTATTTTCGTCGTTTCGATTTATTATTATATTTTTATTTCAAATTTTTCTTTTTATGTAACAGTGTTGGATTCACGAATATTTTCCGAGTCTTGGTAATCGAGCAGAGAACCAAATTTGTTGTGATAAGCCAGAAACAGGTGCCGCTCGAGCTATGCAATGGAAGTATAAACAAGGGAATCTTAAGGTTGATCAAATACGGAGGTTGATAGATGATTTGACCCCTGAAGATGTCATATGGCGCCCATTTGAGAGTCACCGCCAAGTAATCCCATTTGATGATATATGTTTATACAATGGTTGTCTTCGTTGGTGCGACATTGTAGTTCCTTACTTGCCTGAGAGGTGCCTCCGACAATTTGGATACATGCAGTATGTACCACCACCTCCTCCGGATCCTCATACATTTAATGTAGATGCTGAGTGGATCGATTACCATTCAAGTGTGTATCGGGTCATTGAAGGAGCACTTCCAGTGACATATCCATTTGAGGTCACAAAGACATACATGGAGTGGTACTACAATGTATCACACCCTCGTTTGATATGCCCTGCTGAGGACCCACATAGACCAATCTCTGTTCCAGTGTATAGCGTTCCCAATGATGCACGACCCCTTGATCCGAGGTTGGCTTTGATTGCTTCCGAACTACAAGGTTACTTAGACAAGATTGGTGCTACGCCAGAGAAACCCATGTTCAGGCGTTTGTACTACGCATTAGATTTGGCTCGTGGTGGACCTTTATATTAGTTATCTTTGTTATTTTATATGTTTTATTATCTGCATTGGTTTGTTTTATATGTTGTATTATTGACATCTGATTTATTTTGTATGTTATATTATCGACTTTTGGTTATCAACTTTTAGTAATATTAAATTGAAAACATAATATCAATAACATCTAATGAAGACGTAATATTAAATAACAGTTTTTTGAATAAACTAAAATGAAATATATTAACAATAACGGAGACGTCTTTGAAACACAAGGTATATTCAAGAGGACGCTCAAGGAACAAGATGTCTGTCAAAAATTACAAAAACGAGCATCAGCCGATGCCCAAACAAAACAAAGGGTTGGACCGCCACTGCTCGCAGCCATACACAAAAGAGACGTTATTCACCTTTAATCACCAATAAGAATGGAATTTATTAAATAACATTTATTAAAAACGTATCACATCAATAACATAATTTCAAAACATAAATCAAACAAAAAATGCTCATGGTTGAATCAAGCTAGAGATGTGTTGCACTACAACTATAAGGTATTGCCACTGGTGTAGACGTTCGACTGATGCTACCATCCAAAACTTTGTTTCCGGTGAACAAATTTTCTTTCAATTTGTTGTAACTTCGGCATCATAAATCCCTGCTTCATCTCTACCCTGAAAAATATCAAATGATTAGTTTAAATAAAATTAATTACTACTTTGAAATAAAAATAATTACTATTCATAGTTACTTGAACTTGGTGACTTTTGTCGACAAAATCAATGCAATATTTTTTTTACCATAAAGGTATGTAAAGTCATCGTAGGAAATAATGTCTTACAAGTACGCTCTAACATGACTTTAACAATAGTATACCGATTTGCTGTCAATTAATCCATATGTGACATGCACATCCATCACTTTGGAGTCTGAGAGTCCATCCATGATATTTTTAAAGAATCTTTTAGTTCTTGTTGGCGGTTTCGAATAAATTTTTGTAGAGACTGGTATTAACTTTCATTTCATTATCCAGCATTTGGAGGATCATGACTCAAATATTAACAAAAAAAGGTAGAGGGACGGAATATGTCATTTATCTATTAACAAAAAAAAAAGAAGGTAATATTACGTGGAAGCAAACGATTTGATGAAGCAAAATCAATCAATTTGAACTAAAAACCCTAACGGGACCAAACCCAAAGTTCCCGCACACACTCTCTCGAATTCTCTAGCGGAGCAGCAGCACAGTACTCACAGCGGCAACAATGGAGGTTTCATCTCTCACCTTCGGAAACAACAACTCGATCTCCGTTTCCTCTTTTGCTGAAGCTCTGATTCTTCAATCTCTCATTGCTACTGCCAATTCCCTCGCTTACCTCCTCATAGCGGTATAGTTCCTCTCTCATAATTTTTCAGTTCTAAATTTCTATGATTTTCACTTGTTTCTGTGTAGTTTAGAGTTCTAAAACCCTAGATTAATGAATGAGTTTTTTTCTCACCAACAATTTGATATAAGTGACTAGGGTTTGTGGTTTGAGAGATACGTAGTGGCTATAATGTTATAGCCTAGTGGAATTTGAACAAATCGTTTCCCTATTTAGTATTAAGTGTTTTCAATAGCGGTACTATTGCACAGTAATGTCGCGGAATTTGAACAAGTCGTTATTTTCTGCGATCTGCAACTGATAACACTGGATGTGTCTAATATGCAGTTTTGTCCCTCTCTAATGATTACCTCTAAATTGTTTTGCACCAATAATTTACTAGATAATGTGTGAAAAGGGATTCGAAGAAGAAATCTGTGGCGAAGTTTAGGAGATTTTTCTAGAACAGGGTCTTATATTGTTTGTGTCTGAACCACATTTATGTTTGTTTTGAAGTTTCTGCTTGCGAAACAGTTAACCTTTTACCTTTTTTTGTATCTATGATTCTATACATATTTTCTTTATGGCCAATTGTCATTTTGTCCGGCTTTCCCCCCCTTATTACTGTGAAATCTGATAGTTTTTGTTGGGATTGCAACTATTACAAACTCTATTACGAAATTTCTATTTTCATACCTGCTTCTTTGCTGGAAGCTGTACACATATAAATATAATCAATTTACAATATTGAACTCAATATAGTTATGTCTAATCGTGATTTGTGTCTGTGCTAGGTATTTTTGCTAATGTAGTTTTTAATAGGTGGAACTAAAATGTTCTCTTCATTATACAATTGATTAATTTGCATCGAGTAAAGATTCTTGTTTTTTTTTCTCTCTCCAGACTGGATCTCTTCTTACTGATGTCAATCATTTGATAACACCAATGGATGGAAGGTAAAAAGAAACATATATACCTTATTTTTTCGTGATTGTTTTAAATTTCGAGCCACCCCACTTAGTGGGATAAGACTTGGTTGTTGTTGTTTTAAATTTCAAAAATCCAAAAATCTTGATTTGTTTTTATTTTTGATTAGGTTTCCTCTAGAACAATTGTCCAAGGTAAACCATACTTGTGAAGAGAACAAAGATGGCAGTGAAACCGAGGACGATGACGACGATGACGATGATGTGAACGACGAGGATGATGACGATGACGAGGACTTCTCCGGCGATGAAGATGACGAAGATGCTGATCCTGAGGATGATCCTGTGCCAAACGGTGCAGGAGGAAGTGATGACGACGATGAGGATGAGGATGACGACGATGACGAAGACAATGATGATGGAGAAGATGAGGATGAAGACGAAGAAGAGGACGATGATGAAGATCAGCCACCTTCTAAGAAGAAGAAATGAGTTAATATAGTTGGTAAATTGTTCTTCCTGCCTTTTGCGCACTTTATTTTTTCTAGTAACTTTTAGTTATTGGGATGCTGTGACCTGTCAGTCCATCCTGCGTATGGCTGACATTTAGATTAACAAAAACTGATTAATATATTATCATGTACTCCTTGTTATTATTATCGATGTTGCTTGTCCGGTTTTATGTCATTTTTATTGCTGCCGGTCCTTCAAATTTGAAGGTAATCATATTCACATGTTCTCTTTAGAGCTTTATGCTTTTCAAAGGATGAGTTTTTTTGACATTGACGTTTAAAGATTTAAAAGATAGGATTGAAGTTATATCAGTCTTGTGATAAACATAAGAGATAAATTTGGAGTGAACAACGGTTCTAACATCTGTGTCTTCATAATGCTGCGTATATTATCACATATCAGTAGGGCGCGGTTACAAAGTTATTAGTATTTTTTTCTGCTTGATTAACAAGTTCATGAATTGCGACGCCTGAAACATGATTAATTGAATATTCACCATGAACATCATGGCATGTAAATTTTGGAACAAAAGACATTTGGAATATACCAAGATTATGGTCGCTTCAGATAAATACTTCTTTTATCTATGATTTAATCTAATCACCAAACTGCTGGTGTTCTGCTAACAAGGAAGACTGCTTATACACTAATTTCCTTTTGTTAAATGGATAGCAATATATCCAACAATCAATGGTTGTGACCAAATGAATTACAATTTGGGAGTTTCTTTTCCCACTCCCACAACACTTAGGAAGTATACTATTAAATAAACACAATTTTTTTGCCATCTGGAGGTATTCTTTGAGAAAGATGCATGTTTTTTTAGAAGTGTAGGGGAAAGAAACTCCAAAAATTGTGTTCAGTTGTTGAAACTTGAAGAAAAAATTGAAAGCAGTATAGAGCAGAACATTGAAGAGTTGCATGTTTGCTAATGTATTTTTAGGTGGTTTTGAGTTAGTATTGCTTTATCTCGTTCCTTGCTGAAGTTACGGAAATTGTTTGCAAAAAGAAGCTACGTAGCCTGCAAGCCTTTGATAACAACTGTTTTGACTGAAGTCATTGAATGTTTTCAGAGTCAAATTAGAGGAAAACATTATAATTCATGTGCTTAGCTTTTTATTGATTTGTTTATGGTTTTCCATCATTTTCAAGTTCATTATATTTTATGGTATCATACTATAAGTATGTAGCTCTACAGTTTCCTTAAGTTTTCTATTTGAAACACACTTTCCCTATGATTTGGTAGTCCATTAATCAGCTTTCTATCGTTTAAGTGACAATAATGCAAATTAATAGCAGAATAAACTGCGTAGCATTGTAAACAACACTTTCAAATGAGATTATGTATGTATAATATATAATAATTATATATGTCATAAGTTAGATGACATACAGTATAACAAGTTTCACATTTTCAATCATACAAAGTGTGAGGGAGATAGGGAGAAGTTTCATAGGACATTTTCATCACACGTGTAAACATGAACACATGAGATCAAATGTTGGGTAGTAAAAAACCAACGATTTGGATGTTTGGAATACCCCCATTTGAAATAATGTAGCAAAATAATCTTGAAAGCTACTAGTCATGATTTAAGCAAAGTGAAATACCACGTACCCATTAAAATGTCTCAGGCAAGTGCAGAATATATGATTTTAAAATTGCAGCATTTCTCTTCATGAGTCGGTGCTAGTTATTATTATCTGGGTCATGAAACCAATTCACTCACTGCACGTACCATTTCCGCAATTGTTTGAGCAAGATCCTAATATTTAGGATCAGGAATGCCTTGGATTATTCAGAGCATGCAAGGTTGTACTTAATTTCCATCTCAAACCAGAGTGTGTCCATGTTGGTTGATATGGTGAACAATCTTGTGTAAAAAGCACACGAAGTACCATGAAATCTGCTTTTAAGGGATTCCATCTGTGACTATTATAAGGTTTTTTTTTATTTTTTTTTTAGGTTTATTGAATAACGTATCTCATCTATAATATAATATAGATAAAATATATTAATTATTCAATAAATTTTTAAAAATATTTTTGCTTATAATAGTGATCGGGGAGTATGATGAACACTGTTTTATGAAAAAGTACGAAGAATTAGACTACTAATAAATACTCGAGAAGTTGAGATCATTGTTCGTTAATGTGTTATAGATTCAATTACAATTTATTCTAGGCTTGAGAATTACTATATTAATTAATTTATGTTTAGACAATTTGTTTTCCCACCCTTCATCCTTCTCGTGTGCCTTATATATTCAGATTATAAAATCGGAAAAAATGGAGGATGTTTAACGTGTTTTACGTTTTTTAAATTATATAATCCGAAATCTATAGAGTGCGTGATAAATCAAAATATGGTGGAAAAAATAAAGTCGTATGTTTATGTTTAGGAGTTCGGATCAAGCAACAATAGTAGGATCAAGCAACAATAGTAGGTTTGAGTATAATTAATATATGCGAGTTTAAATGTTTTTGGTGATCTTGTGAAATCTAACTTACTAAACTTTACATAAAAAAAAATGGATAAGGTTAGCATAAACTAAAAATTAACCATGGACTTAATAATAAAAAAAATCAATCTTGACTGTTACATTTTCCAGTATATTATTAAATCAATGATAATTCTTGAGTTTACTGCAACGGACCAATAAACATAGTTCACTTTTTTCTGAGAGGAAAAAACATAGTTCACTAACTATATTAACTTTCACCTAAAAATTTGACAAAAAAAAAAAAAAACTTCACCTAAAAAATTTGTCGGAAATCATCAAACTTCACTCCATTGTTTTTTTTAAGAAAATTAACACTACCGTTTCGATAAATTATGTATTATTTGGCTTTTATAGTGATTTATATCACACATAGTTCAGTTTTTTAAAGTTAGTGGCTATAGCAAGAAAATGTAAATTATTTGGCATGCATGGGAGCAAATTTTTGAATTGAATTCTATCCAATGCTTGTATTATAAAGATATCATTTACCAACACAGAAGCTTGGTATCTTTATATAGGAGTATACTATTTTTTTATTTTTTTTTGTAAAATAGGCATTTTCGTATACTCTAAAGTTCAAATTTTATGTTCAAGCAAATTAATGTTTTTTTAAATACTAACCTGTTGAATTAGTTGAACAACTTAATTTAGATAACCGTTCATTTCAAATATTCTCAACTCTTCTCTTTTTTTAAAAACATTGTCAACTCTTGGTATGTGTCCACCCACCACTATACAGTACACACAAATAAAATTAAGTGTAACATTTATGTGATTAGTTACTAGTTAGTGAACTTAAGGTGAAAGTCAATAGTGGGATTTTTGGCCTATAATTTCCAAAGAAAAAATTGCACTTGGCAATGCAACATTGTTTTAACGCAACATCTCTTAGCAAGTGATACAATGCTCTAGCATAAAGCTGAAAAATTTCCATACATTTTCACAGTTCTTCCTTGAAAGCCCCATTTTGTCCCTCCCAATGTTTTATTTTGGAATAAATCACCCAATGGTATATGTTGATCAATTTCTAAGTCAGATACCATTGATGTGGACCTTCCCTAAATAATTTTTCCCTTTCCTTCTGTCCCATTTCCCCAAGGTAACGGTTAAGAGTAACCCGTCCAAGTCAAGTTAACTTCAACTAAACCAAGATTTGCATGAACTGCAGTTACCCATGTGGGCCAAGTCATGTATTTTGTCTGGCACCAATTTTCCTTCTAAGCCAAGTTCTTTTTCATTTTTCAACACCAAACTATTTTTTTAGGAAGGTGTATTAGTGTGTTTGTTATAGGGAAGGTGTATATAAAAATCAAACTAAACAAACAAATCCGTGGGTTCCAACCAATGTTTCTCCTTTCTGGTGAAAGGTTAGAAAAGCTAATCCTAGAGAATGGAAAATAATGGGTCTCTAAACACGGCATGCAATTATATAATATACGTTTTAGATACTATAAAATATTGTTGTTATTATTGTAAATGTGGATGTGGTGTAGTGGGTGACACCATGAGGATAAAAAAGGGATATGTCTCAATTCATGTCGCTTTCAAGTTTAAATAGTTTGTATTGAATTGACGGTTGGATTTGAGAATGGATGGTTCAAATTACACGTCAAATTTTACATAATTAATCGACCTTAGTGTAAGTGATTCAGATCAAACAATACAAAATATTGAGGGATGCAATTATTGTGTCTAATCCAAATCCAAATTTACCTCATACTTTATCAAACAATGATGGCTTCTTATCTAATCTAAGAAGCAAACATTGTCATAGTTGAGTTGATTGCGTAGATCTTGCTCTCCCAATTCATCATTGGCAGAAAAGTTGTGTCAAGTTGCGGATATGATTGAAATATCTCTTAGAACTCAATGTAATGGGCAACAAAAGAAAATGGACCCAATTAACCAACCATTCAATCTATCAACCCCTTAGTTTTAGAATTTTTTTGGGGTGATGCATGTGATCGGGTAATATAGATAAGAGTATGAGTTGGACATGGCCCTTATGTCCAGGTAGATTTTGCTATTGTAGCAGCTCAACAAATTTTGAGACCCCAAACAAAACTATAATCATAATGGATATTGGATAGATAATGGCAGTTTTGGCATATATAAATATTGTTCTACCAATTAAAACATTTAAATAAGATCAGTATGATGTAATTTAACTGACAATATCAATATTGTTTGTAAACAATTTCGCCTCATTTCAAATTCAGAATCTCGTAAGCATTTCATGTGGTGCTTATTATCACTTTCTTTTCATCTGCAAGTTAAAAATTCTGAACCGGGTTCAAGAAATTTACATCCTTTAAGGTGTGTGTATGTGCATTGATTCCTCCACTAACATACTTTTGGTGAACACGGCATCGTTTGAGGACTTAGTGTTTGGTGGGCCCAGTTTTGATATTTTGAAGAGTTACGTTTGTGCATTAACATTGACCGGTCAATTACTTCAAAAAAATAATAACTATTGACTGATATATTTTATGCCTATATATACTAACTTTTGAACTCATTTTCACAATGAGAGTTGGTAGAAGCTGATTTTGGTATATCACAGTTGCGAATGCACAAACGTAATTGCATATTTGTTAGAAAAAATTGTCCTAAAATGAATGATTAATCTGATTGTTAAAGAAATTATTAATTACATGTTTTCTAATTCTACCATCAAATTAATATTTATCACATTAAAGTCAATATACTCAACTATGAATTTATGATATTGGTGATTGTCAATACATGATAAAAGATACTAATTTAGTAAAATTATCAGTCTCTTTCATTCATTCGTACATTTCTTAATATGCATGAAATTATAAAAAAAAAAAACCACTTATTGTGTGATGAATGGAATAATGTATTGGATCTTGTTTTGAAGTATTTTTTTAATAACTCTAAAGAATAATAAATTAGTTATTAAAAAACAAGAACAATGAAAACAAGAAGGTAATTACAATCAATTTTTTTTGTTTTTTGAAGGAACAATCAAAATATTTTATATACACGTAATAAACAATTCATTTTTTGAGAATTATATTAACGTCAAGTTGGTCAATCATTTGAAATATTTTTTAGTCATTAGTTTGAAAATTGTTGTGCAATCACGCGGCATGCATGCATTACATGCACTTACAAAACGAATTTGAAGGAGGTTGTACTTTTGTATAAGAGTTTGAAGGGTGTAAATCATCAAATTCGTTTATTAGTGTTTTTAAAAAGTCATTAGGATCATGAATATTTTATAAATTGGTTTATATCTCTTAAATTTTATTGATATTAATCATTCCGAGAATATGTAAGAAACTAAATTAGTAAGTTAAATACATATAAATACTAAATTGATAGGAGATTGTTAAGATATAGAGATTTAATTGATAACAAGTGGCTAAATATAAAAACTAATTTAGTTTAATAGAGTCATAGATTTTTTAAAATACTCATAAATTCAAAGACTTATTTAAAAGTGCCCTAGACTAATTTGGTGTGGTTTATTCAATTGTTAATCTTATTGTTTGTTTCTTGGCCATTCGTATTTAAAAGTTACACATCAAAACTTTTTTTTTTCTTGTCCAAGTGTCTCCTTCTATCTCAAATAAATAATAATATTTTTCTTCTCTTATTGAAAAGAATAAAATGAAAGAAATAATCACATTCAGCTTCAACTAATTCGACTAGAGTAGATGAACCGCTAGGAGTAAAGATCTACACATATTAATTTCTTTCACTCACAAACTCAATATTTTGCTTAAAGACAATCAGAATACCCATCACTTGGACTAACATGCATGCCTTCTGATCAATTTTTTACTACTAAACAAAATACATAGCTTAGTATATGTACTGAGAAAATTAAAAAAGAAAATATCACAGGAAAACCAAAGGGAAGTACTAAAAGCTGCGCCAAGTAAAGTGGCAAAACATAAGAAAACGTGTTCTGACAATCAACATGCTTTTATACCATTTGCTTTTGACACTTTCGGTTTCCTAGCATCAGAGGCCGTTGACTTTCTACATAGAATTCAAAAGGTCATGCATTACAATGTCATGTCTCCTAGGTCCATGAATGTTGTGTTCTCGAGAATTGGTTTTGCCATCCAAAAAAGTCTAGCGGCGCAGCTTGTTGTCCGCTTGCCTTCTATTCAAGTGTAAATAATGATTTATATATATCAATTAATTAATTAAAACGCATGACCAAGGGAAGCGTAATTGTATAAATATAAAGAACATTATGGTATTGCAAGAAAACAACGTAATAAAACAACCTTATATGATAACTATCAACACTTTCCTTAAAAACAGTTGTGTGTATAGATATACAAAAACGTTACCTGGCCCGGACATATCTACCTATATTAATACAAATGAAATGCAATACAATACATCTCAATCTTAATACCAAATTATCAATATGATAATACTGTCTTATAACCATCAAGTTGAGCCTTCCTCACTCAGTTTATCCCCAGGTCCAAATCATTACCAGCTACTGACCTTGCACATGTTATAACACCGCCCCCCGTTAAGCCATCAAATGCACATGACTATTTATTTAATTTGGAAGCTTAAATATTCTTTTTAATCACTTTTTTTGGAAAAAAAAAATCAGAGAAGGGAAGCTTATCATTCAAAAAAATGAAACTAATAATATTTTACAATTTTCATATGGAAACTTAAACTTCAACCCTTAATATTACAATTTACAAAATCGAGCTCTTACCATGAACTGACACCTCGTAGATTTTGTCATTCACTTCAATGTTATAAAAAAAACATAAAATAAGCTACTTATAAATGAGAATTCAAGCATAATCATATTATTCTTACAATGTAATCTTATTTTTACTTTCAATTTGCTATCTATATAATATTGTTATTAATATTATAGAAGTAAAACTTGAGTTTTAGGTTTATTTTGGCATAGTCATGTGCCAAGTTTTAAAGCTTTAACATAAAAATACAATTTTATTTTAATAGGAGTTACAAGCTGTGTCTACCCTAGTTCAACTCCCATGTTTTCCACACTACCAAAAAAAACACTCCCATGTTTTCCAAAATTGATTTTTTAAAATAAAATTTGAGGGGAAATTGCCGCTAGGGTTTTTGTTCTTGGCTTTGTTAAAGACTTTTATGAATTTGGATTTAGATTATCTTCTTTGGAGGAACTTCGCAATGTTAGAGCATTCTCTTCTTGGAATCTGAAACCAACTCTGCTTTCTTTCTCTTGGTCTTCTATTTTCTTTCAATTCATCGAATTATAAACAATTGCACCATTTACTTCAAAACTTCTAAGGAACCAATTCAAAATTTAAAATGAATCACATTCTAACCACAAAAAAAAATCGATTTTCATTTTAATAAATTCCAAATGGTGATTCATATATTTTTTTAAATGAAAAATTCCAAATGGTGATTTATTCCAAATGTTTTAAAAATGGTGATTGATTTATAATAATATATTATAGTTAATTATTTAAAATGGTGATTGATTTTATAATAATCCAAATGGTTTAAAAACGGTGATTGATTTTTTTTATTTAGTTAATTACTCTATTTAAAAATGGTGATTTTTTATTGAAAATTCCAAATGGTGATTTATTCTATTTAAATTCCAAAAATCTAATTAAATTCTTAAACTAGTTTTAGCTCATATAAAACACAATTAAATCCCAAAACTAATAAAGTTGCTTTATTCTATTTTTATATATTTAATTTATAATAATTTATACTATATTTTTTTTAGGGAAACTTATACTATATTTTTAAAATTACTATATAAATAAATATAGGTAAGTCCAAGAAATTAATTTGAAACCATATTAAAAATTTACCCCTAAAAAAAATCCATATTAAAATTTGAGACCATGTTAATTTATTTACGGAGTGTCCCAATCAGCCTGTTATCCATTTACACACTTACTACATGCACTGTCACTTTTTTTTTGTTATTTAATTGTGGCCATCTTTCACTTTCTTGCATCATCTCATCTCTTTCTTTTGGTACTGTAATTTTCTTGCATCGTCTTTCATCTTTCATTTTTTGTTCTCTTACTTTATATAGGTTCTCCTTTTTCAATCTTATACTCTATTGTGGCTATTACTTAGTATTTTTGATAACAGGTTTTTCATATTTTATAACTAACCTTTTTTATTATAAATATTTTACTCAATATTTTTTGTATTTGAATCTTTGTACATTTCTCTTGATCAATCATGATTTTTCATCTATACTTTTTAAAAGAAAAAATCTGAAAATCGAAAACGCACAAATGTTTATAATGTTCATTTTAGAGCATGATTCTCAATATCTCATAATACATTTTAACTTAATTAGTTTTTTTGTGTGGGTTACTTTTGCCTTTTTTCCCTCACTTTTTCTTTTTTTCGTTTTTCTTATGTTACGTTACGTCTATGTCCCATCAGATATTTATTTTAATCTACTTGTAGCTTAAAACATATTCTTTTTATGATTGGTTATTTTGTCTTGTTATTTATTGAATCCAAAAGTCACCATATTTTAATCTCTGTTTACTCTAGTTGGAGCCTCAAAATTTTAATATTGTTTGGTACTTTGTTCTTATTTTGTTGCAGATCGTAGCTACATTCTATTCATCATTCATAAATCACAACCTACGATATTAGGCAAGTTTTTGTAGTCTTCATATGTTTCTATTCTACTAATTGCTTTTGATTATAATTTATTATTGCATTTTTTTTTTCTTATTGGTTTTACATTTTCTGTCTGTTTGCCTATCAAATATGAAGCAACACCATGAAATGAATGACAAAAATATTAGTTGCCTTATTTTATTAAATATATTTTCGACTGTTTAAGTAGATAACCTAATCATAATAGAGAGATAACCCAATCTTAACAATCAAAAGTGAAATAAGATTAAAACATCTTACTTTCGCTTGTTTCATACAATAAACAATCTTGAATTTTAATTAGGTATTATATAATTCATATTATATAGTCAATTTCACATAATGAACCAATTTTGACTATTGATTTAGGTCAGACTATCAAGTCAAAATGTTACATAACACGGTTAGCGTGTCTAATCCAAGTCTTTATAATTACTTTCGATGTCTTTAGAAAGAAGTTAGATCCCCTTCTTTTTTCATCACTTTTGTAGTTGTTACGTCTCTCTTTTCGCCAACATACACCCATATGAATCACGATCATGACAACACCCTCTCTATTTTCTTTAATATATATAAGCTGAAAATATGCTAAAATAAATAAAAAAAATAACAAAAGCATGATTGACATATATAATTCAGTCCTAAACGACGGTTATGAACACACGTCCTCCATTTGTGGTAAAGTTAAATATAAACTATTTTTATTCTATTTTAATGTTGGTATAAAAAAATCATTGGTTGAATTACCATATTGATATACATGTCATGATGAAACATTAATGTTTAAATTATCATATCATGGTTAATTGATCAGAAACATAGAATTTCTACGACTAAATATCTTAGTAAACTTATACATTCATATGTACAAAATTTGCTTAATGTGTAAAAAAAAAAAATTGTTTTGCATCATGTATAAGTTTGTTTTTCACAATTTGATTGATAAGTTTTTTTTTGAGTGGTGACGGAGTTTGAACCCTAAACCTTGTATATATTATACATTGTTTATACCGATTGAGCTAACTCACGCGAACATTTGATCGATAAGTCTAACGCATATCATTTGATCCAATGTTGAGACTTTTTTTTTTGTTTAAAAGATTAAAAAGGTTCAACTATATATGAATTAAATGATATAATAAGACCAAAATTACGAGGAAAAATCAAACATCAATTTAAGACATGAGTAGCGGATTGCAGATTTACTGAGAAAACATCTCTGTTCTTTGTATCATGATGTCAGTGCTTCATTTAGTTTGAAAAAGAGAAGTGTTTTTTTTGTCGACTAATTAACCAACTTTGTACTTTCAATTCAAAAAAGAATATCCTTACCCCACCACAGCGACAAGCACCACCACATTGAATTAGGCTCTATTATTAATCATACTTGCTTCCAAAAGAAGGTCATATATAGAGAAAAAGGAGGGAAACCCATTTTATTCCTCCAACCAAACCAAAAGTCTTTTAGAAAATGGAAAATATCAGGAATATTAAATAATGTTGTGAAAAAACAACGAGTAGTACAAATGATAATAGAAACGTCAATATAAAAAAAACAATATATTAATTGATAATGACGGTAAAAACATTTAAGTTTATTGACGTTTCTTTGATTAATATATTACTGTTATCACTTAACAGTTAAGTCAAAAAGGTACAAACTTTGATAATCACCACATTGCACAAACTTGATTTTAACTTTATAGTCTAAAATTGAAATGAGAAAAAAACAAATTGTATTTAAATAAGATAAGTTTTCTTATCCTCTCAAAAAGGAAATATAAGTTTTTTTTTTTGGTAGTGCTATAAGTTTTCTTATAATAAAATAGGAATAAGTTTCAAACTTTGATATTTGACATAAGAAATTGCGATTGAAATGAGAAAAAAACAATTTGTATTTAAATAAGATAAGTTTTCTTATCCTCTCAAAAAGGAAATATAAGTTTTCTTATTTTTTTTTGTAGTGCTACAAGTTTTCTTATAATAAAATAGGAATAAGTTTCAAACTTTGATATTGACATAAGAAATTGTGAGAGATTGTTCAAAAAAGTTTATAGAAACAACTTATACAATGTTTATCCTTCAAAAAACTCATAAAATATTTATAGTTATTTTATTATTCAAGTTTTGAAAATATAAATACAATAACGTCGCATTTGATGAATTCAATTAATTTAATATACACTTTAAAACTCGAGCAACAATCATTTCAAGAAATAAAAGATTCTTACTCTCAAAACTCTTCAAAACTACAATAATAAAGCAGAAATATGAAGAGAGAAAATATAAAATATTTTAACTTTTTCGATTTTATTGATTAATCTCTAAAGTTGCAAGTAGAAATACTCGTTTCACATAAAAAAAA